>Ga0163109_10000472_pt1 | contig 32485 bp, 36 predicted proteins | sample CRUFie1St13metaG_FD_108704 | JGI IMG/M metagenome (GOLD analysis project Ga0163109, IMG submission 108704) | Marine microbial communities from the Costa Rica Dome - CRUD Field 142mm St13 metaG | ecosystem: Environmental > Aquatic > Marine > Oceanic > Photic zone | place: Costa Rica: the Eastern...
AAGCAACCAACTAAGCACCTAGAAGCCGACAAACACATAACATTAAAAAAACTTTATCAGGGTTTCAAAGATAAAAAATTTTTTACAATTGCTACTTTTTCAAAGCTTCCGGATGCCTTTAGGTTAACTCAAGAAAGTTTTATATATGCATTTTTATTAGCCAATGGAGTCTCACTTTTTATTATGGGTATGATACCGACATTTACACGCCTTTCAGCAAGCTTGGTATCTCATAAATTAGCCAAATATACTAAAGATATAAACATGAGTCGCATCGGTTTATTCGATATAGCATTGTCCGCAGTTGTAGCAATGATAATTGTCAGCCAAGTGAGTAATATTTTATCAGTGGTTGCTGTGGTAATTTTTAGTGCTTATTTTAATGGTCGAGATAGCTTTCTGACAAGTTATCTTGTAGACAAAGTCATACAGGATAGATCTATCAAGGCGAGTCTCTTATCGTCTCAAACCATGATAGCAGTTGGATTAACTACAATTATGTCATTCTTTATCAAAGACATCATGGAATCAAACTTCCAACAAGGCTTCCTAATTCTTGGCTTAGTTCAATTTGTTATGATGTCAGCACTATACACTTACGCCCGCAACAAGAGGTATACTACCTAAGCCTTCTTACTCACCCCAAACCCAAGTCTCTCACATTCGGCCTTACGAGCTTCGGAAAAAGAGGCTTTTTTGATTTCTCCAGTCAATCCCACCTCACCAATATAGACAGTATCCATTTTGTGAGACTGTTTAAAATACGAAGCCTTCAAAGCATGAATCACAGCCAAGTCACAAGCAGTATCTTTGATTTTGAGTCCGCCAGTCACATTCACATACACATCCTGCTCAGACAAATCCACACTGTAGAACTTTTGCAAAACTGCCAGAATCATATTTAGTCTATTCATATCAAATCCAACACAAGAGCGCTTAGCATAACCAAAGCTAGTCTTAACACACAAAGCCTGAATTTCAACGATAATTGGCCGAGCCCCTTCCATTATACAGCTAAGAGCCACACCCGAGACCTCCTTATCGCGAATCGATACAAATTCTTTAGTTGGATCATTAATTTGATTCAGTCCAGCGGACTCCATTTTAAACAAACCAACTTCGTGAGTCGATCCAAACCTATTTTTAAGTGATTTCAAAAATCTATACTGACCATCACGATCACCCTGAAAATACAAAACCACATCTACCAAGTGTTCCAAAATCTTTGGCCCAGCAATTTCGCCTTCTTTGGTCACATGTCCAATCAGAATACAGGTGATATTCTTACGCTTCACAACCTCTGTCAAAGTATCACAGATATATGTGATCAAGCTTTGTGAGTTAGGGGATAGATCGCGCTCCAGAGAACGAATCACTTGGATCGAATCCACAATCAAAAACTGAGGATTCTCTTTATCTAAAATCTTTACAATTTCTTCTAAATAATTGCATTCCAAAAAATCCACATGATCTAGTTTGGATCCAAGTCTCTCAGCCCTAGTTGCAATCTGCGAAGTAGTTTCTTCACCCGCTACATAAAGGCATTTAAGTTTGGATAGATTATTTAAAAGTTGCAAACTTATAGTCGATTTACCAATTCCAGGCTGCCCACCAAGAAGTACAATGCTTCCAGTTACAAATCCACCACCCAGTACACGATCAAACTCATCCATCTTGGTAGACATTCGTTTTGAATCTAAAGCTACAGCATCATGTAGTTTACTAACCGAAAAAGCTCTTTGAACACCATTCGCAGTCGCAGGCAGGTACTTGGATGTTCCAGATGCCACGCTCTTTGCCACAACTTGCTCAACCATAGTATGCCAAGCACCACAACTATCACATTTCCCAGTCCAGCCATAGGCTTGATGGTTACATTCAGAGCAGACATAGATAGTTTTGGTTTTAGGCATTGATATTTAAAATTATTAGTTAAATATAGCATACAATTTATAAAGAAAATTAAAAAGTTGAATCCGCCCAAAACTTTTGCTAAATTAACTACACGTGGGTTAGTAGCTCAGTTGGTAGAGCATCGGCCTCTTAAGCCGCTGGCCCTGGGTTCGAGTCCCAGCTGACCCACCAATTCCATCTTAAATGGGATTTTATATTATAATTCAAGGCAAAACTTACAAATCTTTTTTTTGTTTTTATTACAGGTATAATTAAATAAATAAAATATATTTATGTCCGAAAGATTCAAAATCCACATCGCAGCCTACTTAGTTCTCGAAAAAGATGGTAAGATTCTTTTTCATAAACGCAAAAACTCCGGCTATATGGATGGATATTACTCACTAGTTGCAGGCCACCTAGATGGAGCCGAGACTGCCAAGCAAGCCATTATCCGTGAAGCTCTCGAGGAGGCAGGTATAACTCTAAAAGAACAAGATTTGCAAGTGGCACACGTCTCACATAGATTCAATCCACATCGTGAGTATATCGATATTTATCTTACTGCCAGTAATTGGGAGGGGGAAATAACAAATTTAGAGCCGCACAAGTGCGATGGACTCGATTGGTTTCCAAAAGAGCAGTTGCCAGTCAATATTGTACCTGAGGTAAAAGCAGTTTTGGAGCAAATTAGTCAAAAAAACTTTTATTCAGACGTCGGTTTTAACCAATAAATCATGAATCAACACCAAGGCTTCCAAATCCAAGAAGCCAACCTCAAACACGCCCCAGGCCTAGCAAATGTTCACGTAAAAACCTGGCAACATTCGTACAAAGGCATTATAGATCAGGATTATTTAGATTCTTTAGATCTTAAGCAAAGAGAGGAGCGCTGGGTAAACATTTTTCAAATACAAGATAGAAAATCACAAATTTATGTACTCCTAAACAATAAAGACCAGGTTATAGGTTTTTATAGCATTGGTGAATCACGTGAGAAAGAGCATGATTTCACCCATGAGTTATGGGCGATTTATATTCTACCAGAATATCAAGGCCATGGACTCGGGCGCTTTATGTTTGAGGATATCAAACATAAATTACACGCACTTAATGCCAAAAGCCTCTGCGTTGTGGTTCTACAAGAAGGTCCGGCAGTAGCCTTTTACAAGAAAATGGGAGCTCAAATAATTCAAGCACGAAGAGATGAAATAGGCGGTAAGCAATATGCAGAGTACCTCATGGGATGGGATCAAATTTAACGATCACACAACAAAGCATAAATCTTGCCAAAATACACACAACATGTACAATACATGCAGTATTTAACTATTCAAAAATGGGGAGAATAAACTTCAAACAACTTGAGATTAACAACGAACACTGGGCAGTTGCCTTAGCCAAACAAGTTGTCAAAAAATTCCCCAACCAAGAACTCTATACATCTGCAGCAGGGATTAGTCCATCAGGGGCACCGCATTTTGGTAATTTCCGTGATTTAATGACTTGCGTGTGCGTAGATATCGCTCTTAAAAAACTAGGATACAACTCTAGAGTCTTATATTCATGGGACGACTATGATAGATTCCGAAAGGTACCAAAAGGTATACCAGAAAACTTTTTAGAGTATATTGGTAAGCCACTTTCTGCTATTCCATCACCAGACTTAGACCCAAATAATAATTATGCTCATTTTTACGAAGTTCCATATGAAACAGAAATAAAGAACTTAGGTTTAGATATAGAATATAAATATCAAACCCAAAAGTTCACGCAAGGGGACTATGCCCAAAAGATGCTTGAGCTTATGAAAAAACGAAAAGAAATTGGTAAGTTGATATTTTCTTTTATGTCAGAAAAATCTATAGAACAAAAGGGGATAGACCTAGAATCTTTTCTGGAGACTTACTACCCTATCTCAATTTACTCTTCTTTTAATGGTACCGATATAACAGAAATTATAGATTACGACGGTGAAACCAAAGTTACATACAGATGTAAAAAAACAGACGAAACAGAAACGATAGATTTACTGGAAAATTTCCAATACAAACCAGGGTGGAAAGTAGATTGGGCCATGCGATGGCAATACGAAAATGTCAATTTCGAACCAGGTGGTACAGACCACGCCTCCCCTGGTGGATCATACGACACATCCGAACAAATTTGCCAACAAATCCTAGAATGCCAAGCCCCAGTTTTTGTCGCTTACGCATTTATTGGTATGCAAGGACAACCAGGTAAAATGTCTGGATCTAAAGGCGGCGCAATAACAACAGGCGACTTACTCGAAATCTACGAGCCCGCACTTCTTAAATGGTTATATGCTAGAAAAGTTCCAAATCAAAGATTTGATTTAGCATTCAACACAGAAATGATTCGACAATACGACGAGTTCGATAGAGAAGTCAAAGCCTACCACGAAGGCACTCTCGATGAATTCCGCAAGTTCAATCTAGAAATAGCTTACCATCCAAACCCAGTTCCAAACATCAATCCAATCCCATTCCGCCAAGCCATAAGCCTTGGCCAAATTGTGCAATGGAATGTTGATAAACTTATGGAGGTTTCTGAAAAACTACAACAAAATTTCGATCGTGAATCGGTTCAAACAAGATTCAATAAAGCTCAATCTTTTGTCGAAACACACAATCCAGATCAACTAATCAAATTATTAGAATCACAAAACACAGAATACCACGCACAAATGACTGAAGAATCGAAAGCTCTAGTTTCGGAGTTAGTATCACAACTAGAGTCAAACCCAAATCTAGAAGTAAATGAGTTAGAGGAGTTAGTATATGGCATTCCAAAAGATCCACTCCTTACACCCAAAGAAAATGCTCCAGCGCAACGTGCATTTTTCAAAGATATTTACAATCTCTTACTTGCATCAAACAGGGGCCCTCGCCTATCAACATTTTTGTGGGCAATCGACCGCAATCAAGCACTAAAACTTCTTAAATTCTAAATATGTCTCCCCTCACACATAATCAACTTATCGAAAAAACAATCGAGTTTGTAAAATCTCAATTAGAGGGCGCCGAAGGCGGCCATGACTGGTGGCATATCTACCGAGTCTGGAACAACGCCAAGCACATTGCCCAAACCGAACAAGTCGACCAAACCGTTGTCGAACTCGGAGCTTTGCTCCACGATATTGCCGATTCCAAATTCCATAACGGAGACGAAGAAATTGGCCCAGCCACAGCCCGCAAATTTTTAGAAGAACAAAATACAGAACCAAATATAATTGAACATGTCGAAAACATCATTCGACATATTTCATTCAAAGGAGGTAACCACACCCAAGGATTCACATCTCCAGAATTAGATGTAGTCCAAGACGCCGACAGACTCGATGCTATTGGGGCCATAGGCATTGCCCGCACATTCAATTACGGAGGATACTTCGGCCGGGCCTTGTATGACCCTAATATCAAACCGAATCTCAATATGAGCAAAGAAGAATACAAAAAGTCTCAAGCTCCCACACTCAACCACTTCTACGAAAAACTGCTACTCCTCAAAGACCGTATGAATACAAAGACAGGCCGCCAAATAGCAACCCAAAGACACGAATATATGCAAGGCTTCCTAGATCAATTCTACAAAGAGTGGGAAGGTATAAACTAATTTATAAGAACAATGATTAAAGCAATTCTATTTGATTTCGATGGAGTTCTCGCGCTTCAAGATAAGTTATACTCGGTCCACTACTGCCATGTTAATGGTTTGGACCACACAGATTGGCTTGCTTTTTGGTTTAATGATTTTCAAGATTGCTTAATTGGCAAAACAGACTGCAAACAAGTAATGCAAAAGTTTTTCAAATCACAAGAACTCGATATAGATATAGAAGCCTATTTCAAAGATTGGTTCGACTACGAATACAATCTCAATACCGAGCTTTTTGAATTAATAGATAAAATTCGTAGAACCTCTATTAAAACCTATATCTCAAGTAACCAAGAGCAATACAAACACGAGTTTTTCAAAGACCAACCAGAACTAACCTCTCATTTCGATCAGATTTTCACATCAAGTAGTCTCGGACACAAAAAGCCAGAGCCTCAATTTTGGCTTAAAATTCTTAAAGCCCTCAACCTAAAACCTCACGAAGTCTTGTTTATAGACGACACACAAAAAATAGTCCAAGCTGCCCAAAAACTTGGCATACAATCTCACCATTACACAAACTTTTATGATGCTCAAGGCTGGCTCAAAAACCATTTAGATTTTAATTGATTTTATAACATGATCACTTGGAATGATTTTACCAAAGTCGAGCTTCGAGCTGGAACTATTATCAAAGTCGAAGATTTTCCCGAGGCTCGAAAACCTGCTTACAAAATATTTGTAGATTTTGGCACACAACTTGGAGTCAAAAAATCAAGCGCTCAAGTTACAAAGCTCTACACAAAAGGGGAGTTAGTTGGCAAACAAATAATAGGTGTCACAAATTTTCCACCAAAACAAGTAGGGCCACTTATGTCTGAATTCCTTGTCACTGGATTCGTTCTTGAAGATGGAGAAGTCGTACTATCCACAACAGACAAGACCATACCAAATGGTACCAGGTTATTTTAATAATAAATTATGCAATCAAAAAACATCAAACTTTTACTGCTAATAAAACTAATTGGTGGTTTACTATTCTTTTTACCTGTAGGGGTTTTATATCTTGAGGAATCTTTATTTTCTCTAGCTAATGTTGGATTTATACTTGCATTAGAAAGTGTATGTTTTTCCTTATTTGAAATTCCAACAGGAGCTTTATCAGATGTATACGGTAGAAAGAGAGTCTTGGTATTTGCTCATATAATATCGTTTTTAGCTATTATCTTTTTATTGCAAGGTGGGCCACTTTGGGTGTTTTCCTTTTATGCAATTCTTACTGCTTTTTCTCGCAGTTTAGTTAGTGGCACAGACGAGGCTCTTGTCTACGATACCTTGCTCTCAGAAAACAGAGAAAAAGAGTTTCCAGAAACAATTGGCAAGTTATTTGCATTTTGGCCTGTAGGCGCATCTATCGCATCTTTAGTAGGTAGTTATATTGCCACATACTCACTCAAGCTAACAGTGGCATGGAGTTTACTTCCACAGTTAATTGCTTTAATACTTTGTCTTTTTTTAGAAGAACCAAAAGTTCATAAACCAGTCGAAAAGAAACTTACTTTACACATATCATCATCCTTAAAAGAAGTGTTTGCGTCTAAGTTAATATTACTAATTTTGTTGTTGAGTGCTATTCTGTGGGGTGTAGGGGAACCACTACACAAATTTACATCCTTATTTTTTGTAGAGAGACAAATTAGTATTGGCGCAATAGGGTCACTATTTACTCTTGCCTACGGACTTTCCGCATTTGGTCATTATGTATCGGGATGGTTTATTAAAAAGTATAATTTACGAAATCTTTTGCTTGTGTGTTTATTTTTGACTCCTTTCATAGATTTTTTCTCAACCGTAACCTTCGGTTATTTGGCAGGTGTTTTGGCGATGGTAACTTCTTTTACTTTTGCTATTCGCAATACAATCATTTCAAAAGAAACAAATGCCTTAGTAACATCAAACAATCGTGCTACAATTCTTTCTATTTCTAGTGCTTTTAAACAGTTTCTCATAACGGTAGGTACATTACTAGCAGGGTATTTTGCAGATATAATTACAATAACGCAGGTCTTTCAAATATTCTTAGTCATAGAGTTAACCATACCGATTCTTATAGCGTTGATTTATTTTAAACAAAAAGCAAAAGTTCCCAACTAATAAAGAATCATGTATAATCACATCAAATCCCTAATTCATTCTCAATGATTAAATCTTTGATGCGAAAATTATCTATCTTACTCACAAGTTTGTTACTTTTAGCTGTTCCAGTTTTTGCTCAGTCTCAATCTACAGATACAAAACTAGTCGAAGTACTCGAGCGTCCAGAGTGCCAACATTGCCAAGCTGAACGACAATTTTTCGACGAACTCACATCTCAATATAACAGCATACAGGTAAATTATTATGAATTAGAAAGCAATCAAGAACTCTGGGATTCAGTCACATCTCTAGACGGTGTTTCAAGTTCGACACCTATTACTTTAATTGGTGGTAGACTCATCCAAGGGTTCGATTCAGCCGAGACAACCGGTCGTAGTTTCCAGGAAATATTAGAAGATCCAAATTACCAGTCAGTATCATTTGCAGAATATCTGGAAAAAGATATGCATACCCAAGTTGAAGCAGGCGGAGCAGGGTGCGATCAAGACAAAGGCACTTGCGGAATAAAAAGACCATATGAACCCTTCTATGTAAAAGTACCATTCTTACCAGCCTTCGATGTTAAAAAATACTCTCTCCCAATCATGTCTTTCATGCTTGGAGCAATAGATGGCTTCAATCCATGTGCAATGTGGGTGCTGGTAACTTTCATTTTAGTGCTAGCAAAAATAGGAGACAAAAAGAAACTGATACAAGTAGTATCATTGTTCTTAGTGGCTCAAGCAATTATGTACTCTCTTATTCTCAATGTCTGGATAGGAGTCTGGGATTTTGTTGGATTAGATGCCATCATAACACCAATTATTGGTCTTGTAGCGTTAGGGGCAGGTAGTTTCTTTTTATGGGAGTTCTGGCAAAAAGGTAACGAATGCCAAGTAACAGATGCCAAAGAACGCCAAGAAACTCGCTCTAAAATAGAAAAGATCGCCCTTGCTAAATTAAATTTCATATCAGCTGCCGCCATTATTGGACTAGCGCTAAGTGTAAATGTGATTAACTTTGCTTGCTCAATTGGTATTCCACAAGTATTTACAAAGATTTTAGAACTCAACATGGTTGGTTTTTGGGGGCGCCAAGTATATGTAGGACTCTACATTTTAGCCTTCTTAATAGATGATCTAATTGTCTTTTTCTTAGCACTTTGGAGTCTTAAGAAACTTGGATTTACAGCTAAATATTCAAAAACCAGCAATCTAATCGGTGGACTAGTAATGCTGGCGCTTGGATTTATTATGATCTTCAAGCCTGAGTGGTTAGTACTCATATAGTTGAGAAGCTAAAGCTCTATAAAAACTCATATCATTAAGATGTAAATCGAACTCTGGTTCAAAACTAAAGCCAGAGTTTTTAGTTTTAATAGAGCGATCAAAATGTGAAAAATTCTCAACTTGAGTTGTAAACATCACACAGTCTTTTGAATTTAAATCTACTTCAAATCCAATTCCATAATTAGTATAGAAATATAAGCAAGCATCATGCATTTGCATTATAAAGTCTTCAAGATAACTTCTTTGAGCAAATCCTTGCTTTGAAAGTTGAGTTATTGTTCTTCCAAAACCAAAAGTTGATTTAGCTGGACGTCTTAATAGGTTCACTTCAGGAAAACTTTGAGAGCATTCCATATATCTTGCAATAGTTGCTTGGTCGCATCCAAGTTTATCATTTTGATTGTAAAAACTAGTATCTGCTCGAAAATAACAATCATTAATTTGCTTAGTTCCAGCAACTCCACCAGTTACGGTTAAGTTATTATTAAAAGCTAATTCTGAAATCGAGTTATGAAACTGCAAAATTATATTTTTTAAAGTTAAACTAATTCTCGGATCAAATTCAACCGCTGGTGCACATGCATTCAAAGCCAAAGCACCAAGAGCTCCCAAAAATTGTCTCCTATCTAATCCTTTATTTATTTTTTCTTTCATTTCAAAAAATTTAGAGGCCAGATCAACTTAACTTGTATTAAAAAAAATGTCAAAACTTGACAAAATCACAACTGTAGTTATAATTAAAGTAAATAATAACTACTAATGAATTCAAATATTTTAAAAACCCTAGATTATCAAAAGTCAGAATATGATTTGATATCTGAAATTTTTGATTTATATATAGATTATATACAATCCTTAAACCTTGAGGATGGTCTAGATTTGATAATACTAGAATATATAAAACCTTTAAAAAATCATTGGCACCAACATCAAGATCTTATGCAAATTATTGAATTAGCACCTGAAGATCCAAACACCTTAGAATACCACGTTTTTCATGCTCTTTATTCTTTAATAGAAGATATGAATTGGTCAAAAACAGACACTTCAATCTCAGATATTTCGCAAGAGGTGAATCAAGTTGTGGAATCAACAACACAATCCAATATGGAGACACGTGAAGAAAAAGCTCATAATTTATTGTTAACTAAAGAGCAAGCTAAGTATGTATTGTTAAATAGAGTGTATAAAGTCCACGAAGAATCTATTTCAGACATTTCTTTACTTGAAAGTAAAATAACATTTGTTCAATTTCATTTTGCAGATGAGTCAAATAAAATAGAAATTCTTAAAAGTTTTACTCACGATAAACAAATAGGTGATTTTATCATTGCAGCATATGAAGTTATGAAAAAGGTTTTAAATTTCAACATTTCTATGAAAAAAACTGACTGTAACAAAATGAGAACCGCCATGGGACTAAATGAATTTAGAACAAACGGAAGTCATACAGTTTATGGAATTAATTTATACGATTCTAATAGTGTGAACAACATAAGAGAGTTTGCATGTTGGATAGAATCAAAATGTTCTGTCAAAAAAAACAAGGTTTGGTTGGCAGATAAATTTGAAGAGATGGCAACATCATTCAATTCACTTTTCATTCTATGCCATAAATTATTAGGCGAGTGTAAAGACAAAGAATTTATAGATGAAACTAGTGAAAACTTTAACCAAATGTATGAGTTGATCATATCTTTTATCAATTTTACATCCAGAAAATATAAATTTAACAAAAAATTTAAAATTTAATTTTATAAATTATGAATATCAAACAAAAAACAAAATTTTCGAAAGTAGAAGGCTTACAAGCCTTAGAAAGCAGAGCAAATACAAACTTAAAAGAACTGGCAAAAGTTCTTACAGTGCAAGAACAAATTAAATCTAATATTCTAAGTGAGATTAGTAGTTTACCAAGTGGAGGTTTTAAGGCTACACTTGAAGAGTTAGTAAAGTCTCCAGGTCAAATGATTCTTGTGTTAAATATGCTCATTGAATACCACAACCTTGAATTAGAGAGTGATAATCAAGATCAAATTGTAGAGTCAGAAGAAAACACTGCAATTCAAACAGAAGATCAAATTGTAGAGTCAGAAGAAAACACTGCAATTCAAACAGAAGAAGTGATAGAGGTGTCTGAAGAAAACACTGCAATTCAAACAGAAGAAGTGATAGAGGTGTCTGAAGAACTACAAGAAACAAAAATAGAGCAAAGCACTCAAAAACCAATAATATTTATTGAAGAAAAAAGAATATTAGACCGATTAACTGATCATCAACCTGCTTTATTGAGTCATGTAGTAGGTGGGATGTCTTTACCTGATGGATTTAATTTACAAGAATTTCTTATAAACTATAGTAATCTCAATCAAGTAATCCTATCATCAACAACAACGGTTCAAGATGATACCGTATTATATAAATATCCAAATTTTTTCAATGAAGTAGTTTCAACAAAAAGAACTGCTCTAAAAACTAATTCTACTATTCAAGCTATATTCCAAATTATAGCTCAAGGATCAGCCACTCCAAAGGACTTTGCTGATTATGAAAAGAAAGTTAATTTCCCACAGTTATATGAAAAACTACAAGGGAAAAAGTTTTTAGATTTATATACAGTGGACAAATCTAGAGGATCAATTACTCTGTCTCCAACTCAAAAGTTAATAGACATGTTAACTCCAGAACTAGAAGAGGAAGTTGAAAATATTTCAACATCATCTGGCTTTACTTCGTTAGATAGTATTTCTACCACTAACCTTGGCAAATTATCTGAAATCATCAAAAAAAGATAAAAACACTAGATATTAAAAACACTAAGTATAAAACCTTAGTGTTTTTTTAATTACAAAGCAGATACTCTCGATGTATTCGTTTAAGTTTTTTCACACTACGCGGATATTGACTAGGGGTAGTTTTAATTTTTTCAAACACAACTACAAGTCTATCTCCCGATTCTGTATTAATCATTTGTGATTTTAAAACCTTGGCACCTAGTTCTAAAGTAAGATCACTAAAATCTTCTAAATGCTTTGCTACGCTCGGACCAAGCATAGCAACAAATTGACCACCAACTTTAACAAATGGCAGGCATAGCTCGAGATTAATAGGCAATTTTGCAAACGCCCGTGAACAAACAAAGTCAAATTGCTCACGGTAGTCATCTTCATGAGCTAGTTCTTCTACCCGCGCATGCACAGTCTCTATATTTGAAATTCCACATTCCTCTGCAATCTCAATTATTGCATCTAACTTTTTTGCTACAGAGTCTACTCCAACAAAAAATGCATCTGGATTTGTTAAAGCTAAAGGAAGTAAAGGGAATCCACCACCAGTACCAATATCTAAAACCTTAGAACTTCCAAACTCTATATAGTCATTTAGAATCAGACTGTCATCGATGTTTTTACTTTTAATACTTTCAAGATCTTTAAAAGAACTTAAATTAAGTCTTAAATTTTTCTCACAAAATACTTTGGCCAATTGTTCTAATTTTGATTCCATACAAAACTTTATATTTAAAAAAAGTCTAGTCCTAATATCAAAAATTTGCAATAATTACCTCATGATAAAAAACATAGTACTAGATTGGCACGGGGTTTTAGATTTAAATTCCCCAATGATGCTTAGAAAAGAATTTATAAAAGTTTTTTTTAAGTTAATACTCAAGTTTAACTTCGTCCAAGCATGGCATATTCTATCATTCGGTTTTGATTCTTATTCAAAACACATAGAGAGGTATTCATCGAATACTATTTCTCCAGAGAAATTTTGGGATTATGTGTCTGTAAAAACCGACCCTCAGATTTCCAATCAAATCAAACATGCGTTAATGGAAATAAAACCTAATAAACAACTTGAAACTCATTTAAAAAAATTAAGTCGTAAATTTAATTTGTACATTCTTTCAGATTGTCCAATAGATAAAAAGGTTCTAATAGAAAAGTGCCTGCCAGATTTACCATTCAAAGAAGTTTTTTATTCTTGTGATTACAAAACTACTAAAAGACAAAAAAAACTCTTTCAGATTTTTTTGGAGTATACCAAGTTAAATCCAAAAGAGTGTTTGTTTGTAGATGATTCAAAAAAAAATATAGAAATTTCAAAAGAATTTGGTTTTCAAACGCTTTGGTATGAAACCTTAAAAAGTGCCGATCAAATTTTCACGAGATTGTCATAAAACGCATCAATTTGTGAATCAATATCACCAATAAACCCAACTGAGACACGTACAAGTCCTGGAGAAAGTTTTGATGCTTCTTGTACATCTGGTTCAATTTCAGAGGAAGTAGAGCTACCAGAAATACTCATTAAAGTGTGGTAGTATCCAAGGCTTACTGCATTTAATGCCCATTTTGAATCTTGCATGAGTTTTACAAATCTACGTGCATTTTCGTAAGTTTCCAAATCAATTGCTAGAATCCCACCAAATCCATAACCTTCGTTTGATTGTAATTTAGCAATTTTATGATCAGGATGACTTTCAAGACCTGGATAAATAATTTCAAACTTATCTAAAGATTCTAAGGCATCTGCTATCTCAGAGGCTCTTAATGAGTGTTCACGCATGCGAATTGGTAAAGTTTGCATATATTGTTGAATTTGCCAGCAACTTCGTGCATCCAAAACTGGACCAGACAACATAAGTTGACCAGTATTTAAATCCATCAACTCTTGAAGCATCTCATGTGAACAGCAAATAAAACCAGATGTACCATCACTCATACCATTAATGAACTTTGTTCCAGAGTGAACAACAAAGTCTGCCCCAAAATTAGCTGGTGTATACATTAAAGGTGTAAAGGTGTTATCAACCATTATTTTTACATGGTCGGGTAGTTGGGATCTTAGCTCTTGTAAGTTTGCAACATTTAATGACGGGTTAGAGTGCATTTCAAATATCACCAAGTTTGTCATAAAGCTTACAGCATCAAGGATATCCTGAGTTTCATTGGAGTTAACAAATGTGACACGGTTACCCTCTAACGGTGCAATATTCTTTAAGTAAGCATAGGTACCACCATATACATTACTACTAGCAACAATGTTGCCTCCACCTTGAGTTACTTGTCTGATTAATGTAGTTATTGCAGCCATTCCAGATGCTACAGGATAAGCAATTTCGGTGTTTTCCATTGCAGCCATTTGCAATCCAAGATTAAGTGCATTTGGATTAAAGTGTCTTCCATATAAAAAACAACCTTCATCAGTTACATCACCACTAAACATTTTACTCATAATTTCTGGATCCATAGTTGTAAATGTGCTAGATGGATGAATGCAGCTATTTACGCCACCAAATTCTCCAAACACTTTTCGAGCTCCTTCAAACATTGCTTGTTCAGGATTAAATTTCGAGGGTTTATTCATTTTGTCCATATTGATTCTAGGATTATTTCTGTTACATTTTTATATAAACAAAAAAAATATAAATTATTAAGTAATTCAAATTGCGATATGAAGATAAATTTTATAACTGGCAACCCACAAAAAGTAGCAATAGCACAAGCAGCACTAGGGGCCGACTTTCAGATTGTATCTAGAGATTTAGATATTCCTGAGCCACAATCAATGTCTCTTCAAGAAATTGCGTTAGACTCAGCATATAAAGCACTTCAGATAGTAAAAGAACCATTAATGCTAACAGACTCAGGATTTTTTATAGATGGATTAAATGGATTTCCTGGGCCATTTGTAAAGTGGACCAACAAAACCCTCACAAATCATGATTTTCTTGCTATGCTTTTGAATAAAAGCACAAGACGTGCCCACACCGAAGATTGCCTAGTTTATATTGCTCCAGGGCAGAATCCCATAGTATTTTATTCGCAAGTATCTGGAGAAATTGTGGAAGATGCTAAACAAAGTAAAAGCAGTATTTCACAATTGTTCATTCCTGATGAATTAGGACACCCTGTTTCAGACTTAACATATGAAAAAGAAGCTAAGTTTTGGTCACAACACATCACTAATTATAGTCAACTCAAAGCCTATTTATTATCTCAGAAATAGGGTAGTATAAAGTAAATTGATTATAGATATGCGCATAGATTGTCATTTTCATCCAAATTTTAGTTTCTTTAGTAGATTTTTGATGAAATCAAAAGCCAAAAAGATTTTCAAACAATTTACCAAGCACAAGTTAGATGCTGTCATAGTGACTGAGCATGTTTTTAAAAAACCATACCAATCTTTTAAAAGACTAAAGCAACTGCAACCCAAAGACTCAAAAACCATGTTAATACCTGGAGTAGAAGCTGTAACAAAAGAGGGGATTGATGTAATTGTTTTCTCTGCGACAGAGTATATTTACGAAAAGAAAGAAATAATGACCACCTGGTGTTTATCGATTAAAGATTTATTACAACAAGTTGCTAAAGACAAAAATTTACATGCAATTATTCCACATCCTTTTTTACCAAATCAACAAGGTTTGTTTAAAGCCATTGGTTATAAAGAGGCAAAAAACATTTTAAAAGAAATAAAACTTTTTGAAAAACATAATGATTGTTTTACACCACTAATAGACTTCTTACATTCGACAAAAATAGAAAAGTTAATGCCATCACTAAAAGCAAAATTGAAAAAAGTACATACATCACCAAATCTAAAAGGTATTAACGCATTATTTACTGGAGGATCGGATGCACACCACCCATGGAACATAGGCTCTCACTTACAATTAAATTGTACAAAACCACATTCGGTTTCAAATGCTATAGATAAGTTACTATCAGTAAAAGATAGGCAAATGCATTTTGTGAAAACAAAGGTTCCTCACACTGTAGATTTGGTTATAAATGGCATAACAGCGTTGTCTGAGCTATGTATTTTGAAATTTAAAAAGTCACATATAGATTTAAAAACTTCTTATCATGAACAATGTAAAAACTTACACCAAGGCCGAAGAGAATTTAGTCAAATTAAATCACAAGTTTAAAGATATTATTTTCAAACCTTTTATTATCGCATTAACTTATCTCGGAGTTCCACCAAATTTTATAGCTTCTCTATCTGCAGTTGTTGTTATTTCTTCATTATACTTTTCTTATTCACTTTCAAACCCAAACATATTTTTAATAGGCTTATGGACCCATTTTATTTTAGATGCTTTGGATGGACCACTTTCAAGATTTCAAGGTAAAAACAGTAATCAAGGAGCTATAACAGATTCTTTAGTAGATTATCTTGGTGTAGTATGTACAACAATCTTTATCGGCATGTTCACTCAAACTCCGATATTTGTGTTGATACCTTTTGTAAGTTTATACTTGATGGAAATATACAATACCTTTATTTCGTCTATGCTCAACTCACAACTGGAATATGGAACAAAACCAAGAATTATAATATATGTTTTAATCACTTTAGAATTACTTACATCTTATGCATACACAAATATAGCTATGCAAGTTGTTGTATTACTCATGATTCCAATGGTGATTGCCAGTTTTGTTAATATCTACAAGTTAGCCAAATAACTTGACAAAAGACTTGACAGATAGCCTTATCTTGCCTTAGATTGTCCTCACTTTAACTTTCAAAATGTTACGTATTAATCTAAACGCCACAGACATAGCAAATCTTGTTCAAGATAAGAAAAAAATTCAAACTCTTGAAGAATTAGACAAAGAGATCCTTTGCGCTATAAGATCTTATGTAGGTCAACAATCTATCCACTTGATTCATTCATTGAAATCAGAATTAGAAACACAACTTCAAACTAGTGAATTAGACGAATTTTCTGCATTTGCAATTTCGCTCAGACAAATTATTGCTATGAGTAAATTATCACCTGTGTCACGTGAGTATTTAAATGTGACAGCAAGAATGCTTCAATCTAGCAGTGATAAATACCAGTCAGTTTTACCATTATCACATACTTTTAATCATCCAGACTACGAACAGTACCATTCATCACATGAAGCTTTTAAACATTTTCTTACCCATAAAGCCTTACCAGAAGAGTATCAAAGACTAGAATACCATTTGACTCTTTTAGAGATGCAGTTACCTCATGCAATTCAAAAAATTTCAATAGATACAACTAATTTGTCTTTAGTAATAAATGAGACTGCTATAACTAGTAATCCATCTTTAACAGTACCTTCCTTTATTCATATGCAGAGAGTTGAATTTTCTGCATCACATCCAGTATCTTTACATGTATGTGAAAATAGTTCAGTGGCTTTTGTTGATGCACATACAGGTAGTTCATTTAGATTTGAAGATAAATCAGCAGAAATTAGTTTTAAAGAAAAAAATAAAAAATACTTTCCATCACTTACACATCCATTTTTTAACAGATAAAAATGAAGCATTTAGCAATAATCCTAGACGGAAACCGAACCTGGGCTCGAGAGCAAGGCAAGCCAGAGTTTATGGGTCACACTCAAGGTGCCAAAAACATTCAAACAATTGTTAAATCCGTAATTTCACATGACATCGAGGTTTTATCGATGTATGTTCTTTCAACAGAGAATTTAAAAAACCGATCAGATTCTGAATTAAAACACTTATTCTCACTTTTTGAAAAACTAATAGATTACAATAATCTGTTTCAAGAAAATAATATCAAACTTCAAATTTCTGGAGACCTTTCATCACTTCCACAATCTGTACAAAACAGCATGAATTCATTACTAGAAAAAACATCTAAAAACACAGGTTTAGTGCTCAATCTATGCATGAATTACGGAGGTCGCGATGAAATTATCAGAGCAATCCACAAGATTCAAGAAACTGAATCAGTTACCGAAGAATCTTTCACTCAACTTCTAGATTCAGGAAACTTACCAGACGTAGATTTAGTAATTCGTACAAGCGGTCACCAGAGAATTTCCAATTTTTTACTTTGGAAATTAGCTTACGCCGAAATGTATTTTCCTAAAGTCCACTGGCCGGCTTTTTCAGAAAAAGATTTACAAGAAGCAATAGATTACTTTAAGTCCACTAAACGAAAATTTGGTAAATAAATCATTTATGACTCAATTAATATTGATTAATGGAAATCCTGGAGTGGGAAAGTCTACTTTATTTAAAAATCTGAAAGATATCTATACCGATTCCGTATTCTTCTCAAAGGATGATTACAAAGAACAAGTACTAGATACAATTTTACCAGACTCAATTCCAAACAAGTCAAATATAGCTGGTCGATTAGCAATGCAATTTGGATTCCAACTATCTAAAACAATTCTTACAAATAATCAGCAAGTCTTTTTCGAAGCAAATTTTCACCCAGAATTTACACTAGAAGATTTAAAACAATTAACAACAACTCAAATCAAACAAGTTTATCTGCATTGTTCAGACCAAACTGCATTTGGAAGATTCAAATCTAGACTAAATAATAATTCAAGACATTCAATTCACACCCAATCAGATTCCCTAATACATTCAGTAGATGAATATATAGAGAGACTCAAAAAAGAACCAATTCCTGGATTACATACGCTCAGAGTATCAACTGAGAAGCCATTAAATTTACCAGAAATATTAGATTTTATAGACAACTAAATTTTGCTAAACTAGAAACAATCTAACAAACGCAAAATGTCTGAATTATCTATATTCGAAAAAATATCTCAACGTCTACTCCCAGGCTTTATTATTGAAGAAAACGATACACATATTGCCTTTTTAACAATCGGTCCAGTATCTAAAGGTCACACATTAGTCCTTCCTAAAAAAAACATAAATGACTATCTCTTCAACATTGATGATTCTGAGTACACTCAACTTTTATTATTTGCAAAAAAAGTAGCAAAAAAACTAGAATCTAAAATAGAATGCCAAAAAGTAGCCATGTTTGTTATAGGAGAAGAGGTACCACATGTGCACATACATTTAGTTCCTTTTGAATCGGGATTTAATATCCAAAATATTCAAGTTCAATCTCCATCCATGGATGAACTTAAAAAAGTGCATAATCAAATTATCTCCTAATGTTAAGATTATATAAAACTCCCAAAAAATCTCTACAAACTAATTTAAAATATTTAAATTATATTAATATTCTATATGGATTAACTTTTTTCACTCCATATATTGCTCTATATTTACAGCAAAAAATATTTAGCCTTAGTTTAGTAGCACTTATTTTCTCTGTACAAACATTTGTAACAATTCTTAGTGAATTTCCATCTGCAATGTTTTCAGATATCTTTGGACGTAAAAAAACACTTATTTTAGCAGCCCTAATTCGAATAATATCTTTTATCTTTCTTTTATTCGCAAACCACCCAGCACTATTTATTTTATACGCAATTCTTGCAGGTTTAGCACAAAGTTTTAGATCTGGCACCGACCAAAGTCTTATATACGAAACATGCCACGAATTAAAAACAGATAAAACATTCCAAAAAGAAATAGGTCGTTATTTTTCGCTTTATACAATTGGTGCCACTGTTAGTGCAGTAATTGCGGGTGTTTTATCTAAGATTTCCTTAGAATTTACAATTTGGGTTTCAATAGTTCCTGCAGCCTTAGTGATTTATTTAACAATGCTACTTAAAGAACCTCACTACCATAAAACCAAGACACATACATTAAAGAAACATTTACAAATACTATCCAAGGAATTTAGACAAAAATCTACTTTAAGAACTTTTTTATTTATAAACAGTTTGCTTGTTGCAATTTTTACAATTTTACAAAAGTTCACATCGGTTTATTTAGAGTTTAAATCAATCGATTTATCATCAATTGGTTACGTAATGGCTCTGTTTTACTTACTTAATACTTATGGATACCGCTTATCACATAAATTCACCAAGAAGTTTAATAACAACCTTACACTCAAGTTTACCGTTTTAGCATTTAGTTTAACCATTTTATTAAGTGCAATTTCCAAGGCCTATATAGCAACCTTTATCTTTCTTACAACAGGATTTTTCTATTCGCTCATGACACCAATTTTTTCCGAAATTATAAACTCACAAACCAACTCAGAAATCCGCGTTACAACTCACTCTTTAGCAAGTATTTTTACAAGCATTCAGGTAGTTATTTTATCAATTCTAATATCCCTTTCAGCCAACATTATTACTATTAACAGCGTCTTTATTTTACTATCGATTATACCTCTAGTAATACTATTAAGTTTTAACAAGTCAATTAACAAAAATTGTTCTTAGTTTGAATATCTCGTAAAATAAACTAAATAATTAGCAGAAAATGAACCAAGAATTAAATAATTGGATATTACAAGCTCGTTCAACTGGCCATACAGACGAGCAGATCAAACAATACTTAGTGTCACATGGCTACAATGCACAACAAATAGAAGACGCCTTCTCAAATTTAGATGTACCTTCAGAACAATCAGAACCAGACACAAACACATCAACTGATGTAACAGACACTCACTCTGAACCAGTTACAGTAGATAAAGCAGAACCAAAATCAGAGGAAATTAATTCAGAACCAATACCAGAGAAAGAGACTGAACCAGTTGAACCAAAATCAGATGAAATTAATTCAGAAGTAATACCAGAGGACGAGACTACACAAATTGAACCTGAATCATTAAACACTAATCAAGCACAAGACACGGAATTAGTTACTGATCAAGAACCAGTAGTCGAATCAAAAGAAAGCTCACAAGAATCAGATAACTTGACTCCAGAACCAACTCCAGAAGTAGAACCAGAAACAGCATCGAAAATTGACGATACAGTTACTGCTGTACCAAACTTTCAACAAGAGAATCCGACAGAGGAGCAAACTAGTGCTCCAGAGCCAACACTAGCAGATACAAGTGACTCAGATGGTGTTAGCTTAAGTTTTCAAGCATCTAAGTCTACTGCCGAACAACAAGTGCAAGAGTTAGAATCTACACCTGTTGAACAAGTAGAGACAGATAACAGCGAGGCAGAACCAGAAATCAATAATCAAGATATAAAAAATATAGAGCAGCAAATCGACTCAATCTACGAACCAGATAATCACTCAACTAACTATCAAAAGAAATCATCAATAATTCCAACTCTATTATTTTTATTACTCTTATTTGGTGGGATATTTGGAGCGTACTATTACTATACTAACTTTATGAATCCAAAATATGTAGAACCAGAGGTTGTTATAGAGCAGTCCATACCAGCAGCAAAAATCATTCCAAAAGTAGAACCAAAACCAATCGAAATTGAGCCAGAAGAGGTAGATACACCCCCAGAACCTATAGAGTTACCAGAACCCCAAGATCCGATAGAGCAAATAACAGAAGAACCAAAAATATCTACAGATAAATAAAAAAAACCCACATTATGTGGGTTTTTTCTTTATTTTCGTAATTGCTTTTCCAAGCCAATCTTTTGATTCTCTAAGTACTTTAACTGATAGTCATTTAACTTTTCAGGGTTGTTTAACATTTCCCTGATTGTTTCTAACTGATTTTCTGTACTAGAAGCATCAATATGCTTTTCTTGTTCTGCAAATAGAGCAAGTACAGTCATAGTGTTACTTTTATTATCAAAAGAAATTACAGCGTTTCTAATTACAATTACATCAGTCTCATCACCATAAGAAATAACAGCAGGTGAGAAACTCACGCTAGAAGTTAAATCAGCATGTTTAGATAAAACTTGTATTTTACCACCATCAGTTTTAATAGAGAAGCTGTTGGCTTCTCCATTAAATACAGATTTTAGCGGTGTTTGAATTTGTAATTTGAAAGAATTCATAATTTTTATTTATTTTTTTGTTCAAATCTTTCAAGAACTTCTTCAATGTTACCCACAAGGTAGAATAGGTCTTCATCGACGTGATCATAGTCACCATCCATAATTCCTTTACAACCTGTAATTGTGTCAGATACTTTAATGTATTGACCAGGAGTACCAGTAAATTGTTCAGCTACGTGTAGATTTTGAGTCAAGAATTTTTGAATTTTACGAGCTCGGTAAACAGTTTGTTTATCATCATCAGATAACTCATCCATACCAAGAATCGCAATAACATCTTGAAGCTCTTTATATCTTTGTAGAATTTGTTGAACTCTATTAGCTACCGCATAGTGCTCATCACCAACTAAGTCAGCTTTAAGTGCCGTAGAGGTAGAATCTAGAGGGTCTACCGCAGGGTATAATCCTAGAGAGGCCATACCACGAGAAAGTACTACAGTCGAATCCAAGTGACCAAAAGTCGTTGCAGGAGCCGGATCTGTAATATCATCTGCAGGTACATATACCGCTTGAATAGATGTAATAGAACCAGTTTTAGTAGAAGTAATACGTTCTTGTAACGCCGCCATATCTGTAGCAAGCGTTGGTTGGTAACCTACCGCAGATGGTAGACGCCCAAGAAGTGCAGATACTTCAGAACCAGCTTGAGTAAATCTAAAGATGTTATCTACAAACATAAGAATGTCTTTTCCTTCATCTCTAAATTTTTCGGCAATTGTCAAACCCGTCAAAGCAACACGCATACGTGCACCTGGTGGCTCGTTCATTTGTCCAAAAACCATAGCTAGTTTATCGATTACGCCAGATTCTTTCATTTCACCGATAAGATCGTTCCCTTCACGAGTACGTTCACCTACACCAGCAAATACAGAGTAACCACCGTGGCTCATAGCTACATTGTGAATTAACTCTTGGATCATTACAGTTTTACCTACACCGGCACCACCGAAAAGACCTACTTTACCACCTTTAATAAAAGGACATAAAAGATCGATAACTTTAATACCAGTTTCAAAAATTTCAACTACAGAACTTTGTTCAGTAAGTTTTGGAGCAGGAGCGTGAATTTCACGTCTCTCTACATTTTTAGCAATGGCCTTGCCACCATCAATAATATCACCAGTAACATTAAACACACGACCAAGCGCATCTTTACCTACAGGGACAGTAATAGCTTTACCAGTGTCTACTACTTCTTGATCAATTTGCAATCCATCTGTCGATGACATAGCAATTGTTCTAACTAAACCTTCTCCAAGGTGAGCTTGAACTTCAAGAGTTACAGTCGAATCTCCATGTTTAACAGTTAATGCATTTAACTGATTAGGAGTGTGATCTGCAAAGTACACATCTACTACCACACCAATAATTCTGGCAATCTTACCTTTCTTTAGTGTTTTAGTCTCACTCATTTTAATAAAAATAAATTAATAATATATATTATTCCATCGCAGCTTGCGCACCAGCCAACTCAGCAATTTCTTGCGTAATAGCTGCCTGACGAGCTTTATTAAGATCCAAAGTTAGATTCTTAATAATTTTATCTGCTGATTCTGTTGCATTCTTCATGGCAATCATCCGAGAAGAATACTCAGAAGCTTTTAATTCGTACAATGCTTGTAAGAATAAAGCTTGCGAAATTTGTTCGTATAATTTGTCTAATACAACTTCTGCACTTGGTTCAAATAACATAGCGTCATTTGTACTAGCTTCTAATTCTAATTCCAATGCACCAAGATGTGAATCTAACATTTCTTGACTGAAAGGCAAGAAGGTTTTCACAACAGGGTAGAAAGTAAATGAATTTTTGTAATGCGGAGCAATCAGTTTAACTTCCTTACATTCAGGATCTAAGTAAACAGATATTAATTCAGAAACAATTTCCAACGCCTGTAATTCAGACATATTTTCAGAAAGTTTAGTAAACTCTTTAAAAACAGGAACTTTTCTAGAATTAGCCGCATCTAATGCTTTTTTACCAATTACAATTAGTTTTCTCTGTGATTCATCCAATTCTAACCATTGTTTAGAATCAAACAAAGCTTTGATAAGTTTATTGTTCAAAGCACCACATAAACCCTTATCAGACGAGTAAAGAACAAAAGTCGTATAACCTTTTGATCGTTTTTCAGTATAAATACTTTGTGAGTCAGAATTCAAATTCTGATTTAACACATTTAATTGTGCAGCCACAAATTCTCTCGTACTCAAAGCTTTACGCTGGAACTGCATTCTTTTAGAAGCAGCAACCAGTTGCATAGCTTTTGTGATTTTACGAGTATTTTTCACACCACCGATCTTCTTTTTAATCTCGAGTAGGGACATAATTAGTTAAAAAAGTTAGAAACAATTTCTTCCATTTGAGATTTAATCGAATCTGTTAACGCTTTATCTTTATTAACTTCGTCAATAAATGATTTGTGAGAACTTTCGATTAATGCAAATAGAGCAGATAACTTAGGATGAACTTCAGATAGTTCAACTTTGTCTAAGTATCCTTTAGATGCTGCAAATAGTATTACAGCTTCTTGGTATAATGACCAAGGATTGTTTTCTGGTTGTTTTAAAGCTTCAACAACACGAGAACCACGAGTAAGTTTAGCTTTTGTAGCTTCATCTAATTCAGAAGCAAACTGACTAAACGCTTCAAGTTCGTAGTATTGAGCAAGATCCAAACGTACAGATCCAGAAAGTTTTTTAACTAATTTAGTTTGAGCAGATCCACCTACACGAGATACAGAAATACCTGGATCAATTGCAGGTCTTACACCTTTGTTGAAAAGATCAGACTGCAGGAAAATTTGACCATCAGTAATCGAGATCACATTAGTTGGAATATAAGCAGAAACATCGTTAGCTTGAGTTTCAATAATTGGTAGGGCAGTAATACTACCAGAACCATTATCTTCATTTAGTTTTGCAGCTCTTTCAAGTAGGCGAGAGTGCAAGTAGAATACGTCACCTGGATATGCTTCACGTCCCGGAGGTCTTCGAAGTAGAAGTGACATCTCACGGTATGCAACCGCATGTTTAGATAAATCATCGTAAACAATTGTTACGTGTTTACCTTTAGCCATAAAGTATTCAGCAACTGCAACACCAGCATAAGGCGCTAGAAATTGCATTACAGAAGACGATGTAGCAGAAGCAGAAACTACAACAGTGTAGTCCATTGCTCCATGGTTTTTTAGTTTTTCAACTACTTGTGCAAGTTTACCTTCACGTTGACCAACAGAAACATAAACACAAATCATGTCTTGTCCTTTTTGGTTAAGGATAGTATCAAGTGCAACAGCAGTTTTACCAGTTTGTCTATCACCGATAATAAGTTCACGTTGTCCACGTCCAACAGGAATCATAGCATCGATTGCCAAAATACCAGTTTGAAGAGGTTCGTGTACAGATTTACGAGCCATAACATCTGGTGCTTGGTTTTCGTGAGGCATCATTTTATCTGCTTTAATTGCAGCTTTACCGTCTAGTGGTGCTCCAACAGCATCAACCACACGACCAATAATTTTATCACTAACAGGTACTGCCAAAGTAGAACCTGTAGCAGTTACAAACAACCCTTCAGTAATTGAGTTGTCTTTTTGTAACACAAGAGCGTAAGCCATGTCTTTTTCAAGATTCATAACTAGAGCCTTAGCTCCAACACCTTCGATTTCAACCACTTCACTCATTTTAAGGCTTGAGAGTCCGCGGATTGCAATCACACCATCTGTGTAAGAGGCAATAATACCTTTATCACCACTTGATGCAGATTCGGTAGTCGACACTTGTGCTAATACGTCATCTAAGTTGTTTAGAAAAGATGAGAGTGAATTCTTACTCATAGCGTCTATTTAATTTTTGTTAAAGTTTCAATTTTCTTTTGCCAAGATAAATCAGTCAGCTGACCATTAGCAAAAATTCGCATACCACCAATTAATCTAGGATTAACTTGGAAGTAAACAAGAGTCATATCTCCGTATTTATTTGTAAATTCAGAAACAATTTGGCGTCTTTCCGAAGCCGTTACATCTACTGCATATTGCACAGTAACCTCAACGAAGTCATCTTGTTGAGACACAAATGAACGAACCTTAGACACAAGACTTTCAAAAGAATTATGTAATACAAATTCTTTAAATGCTTTCATAACAGAGTTATCTGTTTTAAAAACTGCTTGTAGGCGACCTAATTGATCTTCACGAGTCATAGTTGCAAATGATTTATCTAAACCAATAGCAGCTTGATTCGCAAGTTTACACATGAATCTTGAGATATGAGCACTTAGAACATTTTTCGCACTAATCTTCGAACCAGATTTAAGAGCTTTGCTTAAATCTTGAAGATCAAACATTAGTTGATCAGAATCAACATCCAGTAAATATTCACGACTAAATGCAGAAAGGGAGGCCCTATCAAAGGCAACCTCCGTGTCTTTAGCATTTAGATCAAATAGATTCTGATGCTGACTCAAAAAACTGAGTGTTTCGTGCAATAAAATTGAGATAAAGTTTTCTAAGTTCATGTTAATTTTTATATTCAGACCAAGCTTCAGTTACGCTTTGGGCAATAACTTCTTTTGGTACTTTGTTACTAATTACTTCTAAAATGATTTGAGACATTTTCTTTTGCAATTCAATTTCCACTTCAGAAACCATTTGCTCTTTTGCTTCAGCAATTTCTTGAGAAGCTTTTTCAAGCATAGATTTTCTTTCAGTTTCCATTTCTGCCATAAGTTCTTTTTTCTTATCAGCAACAAAAGATCGCATAGATTCTAATTCAGTTTGAAGTTTTTTCTCTGTTTCAAGCTTTTCAGCCTTAAGAGCTTCTAACTGGTTAGCAAATTCTGTTTTGATCATTTCAGCTTCTTCAAGCTGGTTTTTGATAGTCTCACGTCTTTTATCAGTAAACTTCACAATCGGATCGTAGAGTAAGTAGCTAAGCACAGCTAGTAATAAACCGTAGTTTAATACGTAAATCACTATACTCTGCATGCTAATACCTAGATTGGCAAGTCCTTCCATAAAGAGTTGAGATTAAGCAAATAGAATAATGAATGAAATAATCAATGAGTAAATCGCTGTTGATTCACAAATTGCCATTGCAACGATCATTTTCGAGAAAAGATCTGATGATGCTTCTGGGTTTCTACCCATTGCTTCCATTGCTTTACCACCGATAATACCTTCACCGATACCAGGGCCGATAGCTCCTAGACCAATTGATATAGCGGCTGCAAGTAATCTTACTGCTTCTAATTCCATGTTTTTTTAGGTTAAATGATTTAAAAATAAATTAGTTTTTCACCGACGCTCTCATTCCTGCAATATACTGTATTGTCAGCATTGGAAAGATGATTGCTTGCACAACACCTGAAAAAGCTGAAAGGAAAATAAAAGGAATCGGTATAAAATAAGCGGTGTACACACCCAAGTAGGTGATGATTAACACCATAAGCTCGCCGGCCAATACATTCCCAAACAAACGAGCAGATAGAGAAACTATTTTTGCAACTTCACCAATCAAATCTAGCACTCCAAGAAATAATTCTAAAAACAGATTTGTTAAGTCTTTAACAGATCTTACTTTTAGAATTTCTCCAATCTTAGTCATGTTTAAAACATGTTTAACCGGAGCAATTCTAAGAGCAATTAAGTGAGAAAGTACAACAACAATCAATGCAAGAGCAATTGTTAAACTAAAATCACTTGTTGGAACTCTAAATAAATTAGCACCAGATCCAAGTTTTAAATCCATAAGAATAGGAAGTAAACTAATTTGGTTAGCAAAAAATATTACTAAAAATAGTGTCATTATTAATGGCAAGAATTTTCGAGCAGTTTCTTTGTCACCAAACGCTGGTTCCAAACTACTATTGAAGAATCCAAAGATAGACTCTGTAATTACTTGCAAACGAGAAGGAATCAATCCAGAGCCCTTCTTAATAAATAAAGCTAAAGCTAATAAAATTATATTAACCAAAAACAATGTTAACATTGAATTTGTAATACTAAGACCAAATATCTCAAATACAGGAGAGGCCTTAATCGAAATCGGAGGTATAGACGAAAGTAAGTACATTATTTTTGGGATAAATTTTTAATAATTTTTTGAGAGCGTTTATAAGCAGCAAACTGCAATAATGGAAACGCTATAACCATTGTAATAATCATCGCAATTTTGCCAGTTCCTAAAACATAGTCAATTAGCGACCCAATACCAAACATTACAGCACAGAACAAAATTGCAAATATTGTATTACCTGCAAAAATTTTTATACGATTTTTATGAAATACATCAATTAAATCAGATTTCTGAGATTCATTCATATACTATAATTAAGCCACTCTATTATTCTTAATTTACAAGAAAAAGCAAGCCTTAATCTTCAGTTTCCAAAACAAAGACTTTACTTATCGTAAAAACTTTATTCTATTCACTGAAATAGCAAAAATAATCATTGCCAAACTCAGTAGTTGACCCATAGAAAGCCCCATCCATAAAAGCCCCAATTGGCTATCTGGCTCACGTACAAATTCAACTAAAAATCTAAACAATCCATATAGTCCTAAAAACCAACTTAACAGATTCTGCACATTAAATTTATTTCTCATTATATATAGTGCACTCATTAATATTGGCCCTTCACACATAGCTTGGTACAACTGCGATGGGTGTCGCAACACCCCATCAAAGTACATTCCAACACTAAGTGTTGTCTCACGTCCAAATAGCTCACCATTAAAAAAATTACCAAGTCTTCCAAACATCAAAGCCAAACATACAGGAAGTAGCAAGATATATTGCAATTCACCCCATGGTAACTTCCGTTTTTTTTGCATTATATATATAGCTAGTATAGAAAACACCAATCCACCATGAAAACTCATCCCATAAAAGCCAGTAAATCTACCATCTATAAAAGGCCAAAACAGTTCCACTGGTCGAGTAAGAAAGTATTCCAGATTGTAAAACAAAATATAAAATACCCTACCACCCAAGATAGCGGATAAAAATGAGACAAATATTAAATCTTCATAGTCAGATCTTTTTGCAGATAGCTTGCCTTGCACATCTTGAATATAAACAAATCCTATTACGCTAAACACACCCAATAAATAGGCGAGTGAGTAGAGTTTTAATTCAAAACCAAAAATATTTATAGCACTAGGTACAATAGACGGTAAATTTTGCCAAAATTCGATCATAATTTTTTACTAAAATTAAATTTTTCCCGCAAATTCATTGCAGGTACTTCAAAGTGTTTATACATTGCACAGGCAGTCAAGTAAGTGATAAGCCAAAACAAGAAAAACTTGTACCAAGGACTTGCTTGTAAAAACTCAACCTGATTCAAAACTATATGTTGCACAATTGTTAAGTTTACCAAGTACAATGAATACGAAATTAAACTTATCTTTGTCACAAATTCAGACCCCTTAAATTTAGCCTCCTTCCATTTATCTAGGAAAGGAAATAGTAGTAATGTCCCAATAGACCCGACACTAAAGACAAAAACATTTAAATACAGTCCTAATTGATGGTATCCAAAGATACTCATAAGCCTAACACCACACATTATAAATATACCAGTAAATAGACAAGCCACAGGATTCCAGTTCCACCGAGAGTTGTGATAAAACTTTAAGTATGCTCCAAGAACTCCATACATAATCGCATCCAATCTTGTTAATACTTGTTTTCTAAAATTCACATCCCACATTTCAAAGCTTGTAAGCTCCAAGTTCAAATGCTTGGTATATCTAAAATAAGTAACAGCCGCAATCACACCGAGTACAGTCACAAGCATTGCTCTTTGTACACGCATTATTTTAGACAGGCCAAAAGCAGCTATCGGCGAGAGTAAATAAAACCATTCCTCAACACTCAAGCTCCAGGCCTCTGGATAAAACTGCGGGTGAGGCGAGTTTAAATTTTGTGTAAAGGTGGCAAAACGTACAATTTCGCTAATTCCAATTGGAAAACCATAAGCCCAAGCAGCAAAAATCAGAACGAACAGAATCAAAAAATAATTAGGAAGAGTCCGAATCCACCTTCTCGACCAAAAATTTAACAAAACAGGCATGCTAGAGCCATGTTTTTCCAGAGTTTTAATAAGAATCCCACCAATCAAAAAGCCACTCAAGACAAAAAACATCGAGACCCCATCAAACACAAACCAACCAATCCATTTCTGCCATTGCTCATTCAGTAAGAAGCTTGAATGTGATAACAGAACCGAAAAAATCGCAAAAGCTCTCAAAAAATCCAAGCCAAAAATCCTTTTATGAGACGCCAAATCAAACTTCCAAAACTTCACTTGTTCTAATTTAAATTACGATTAATATATCAGAAACAAGTGAAAAGGTAAAAACGTTAGATTTTTAATTCAGCTCAGCTAAACTAAACACTACCTTAAACGGAACACAGTAAACCAACACAGTGTTATACTTCTCCAAATCTACATCTTCTGGTATTTCATAATTCACATTACCTTTAGTAGCTTTTATAGGGCCGAGATCCACAAAATCTTCTGCAGATTGGTCAGACGCTAAATAGATATGTAAGTTTGGACCATTCACAGTTTCAAAGTCTTCAAATCGTAAAATCCGATCTGAGTCATGTTCAATTAAAACTACAGAACCTTTTACATCGTGTTTACTAGCAATAAAGTTCGAACTTGTAATAACTCTTGGTTCAATAGTACTGTGTTCCATTTTGTTTATAGTCACAACTGGAAAATCTTCATTTGCTTCAATCACTCTAAATAGAGGAGAAATCAAATAATAAGCAGCTAAAACAACAGCTATAACAATTATATATCGTATATACTTCATAGAAAGAAATTAATATCTATATTACAGTAGCGAATACAGAAAAATCATGCAAACCAATAGAAAATATATTTATTTTGCTATTGGAGTCGTATCAAATAAAACGGCGCTATAAGTTCCGTTCTTTAAAACAATTCTAAAGATGTCATTTTGGCATGAGTGTTCGCAGTGAAAAGCTCCACCTATGTGCATTATATTATCAAACTTGAAGCCATTGGTAAGTGTTGCTTTTTTAGGACCCAGTATTCGCACATCATGTACAAGTACATCATTAAGGTCACTAATAAATTGATCTGTAGACCTTGATCCTAAATCATGCAGTACAATTAAATCAAAGTTAGTCTCATTAGAATACACAAATCTCTCCCTATCTTCATCTACATGGTAGTGGATATTAACGGAGCTAGATCCAAGTTTAAATTTCATAAATACTTCAGTAGTATTTTCTAATTCAAAACTATCATATTGATAATCACTTAGATACCCAGTTTCGTCGAGGTATAATAGAAATGAATCAATAACTCTGTATCCTTGCATTAATTCAGGAGTATACACATTGATAGATTTTATATTTTGGTTTGCACTTATCATCTCTTTCAACATACTCAAAAAGGCCACGTGTGATCCTATACCAGGATAACTAATATTAAACACATCTTGTCCAGAATCTAGTGATTCTAGTCCAAGTATGTTTCCAGTCTTTTTAAAAGCATACTCGTGCCGAGTCTGTTCTAAAACAATATTTCTAGAACATCCATGTGGAAAATATTCATTGCTTACATCTATTGGACCTTCATGGGTTAATGCTTCAGTTTGTTTAATATTAAATATTGAATCAGGATCATTGTATTCAACAATAGTGGTAATAGTATTATTAGTTCTTTCACAAATTCCCCCACATTCTTTTATCAAGTGCTCTTCCATACTAAATTGCACATGGTCAATCAGTGTATCGTAATTAGCAATAATAAAAGCAAGACCAAGTATCATTAAGAATGACTCTGTCTTTGAAAGAGGCTTTATATCTGAGTTGTTGTTTTCTAGATTTTTCATGAGGCTTACTAAAAAATGGAGTCGTTTATTTTAATTTTATAATTCTTGCAGAAGGGAATTTGGTGGTAATATATCTTACATTCGCTTTGTGGGTTTCATTTGAAATTACTACCATATCCTGTGGTTTTAAAGTGATAGAGTTACCCTCTATTTCTTTAACATTATCACTGATTGAATTTCTTAAGTCTAGAGCACGAGGATGGTTTTTATTAACAGTATATCCCGTACTATTACGATCAAAATCAATTGGTTGAAGTAATTCTACAAAGTTTTTTGGTACTTTGGTTACCTGTGGTAGATCAGTAATAAAGATAATTTTATCGGTTGGAAGTCCTAATATTGCTGTTTCAACTGTATCATCAAGTATTAAGTTGATTATCGTAAACTCTTCAAAGTACATACCTCCATCTGCGAAAAGCTTTCCACTATTTTTGGAGTACTTTTCATTGTATTTTTGTAAGTTATAAGTACTCCCTGCTTTTAGTACTTGGGGTTCTGAAGGATGAATTACGATATTTCGTGCGTTTTCTAAAAGTTTTGTTTCTTCTTTATTTGGCACTACACGTACATAGCTATGATCATTTATTGTTTGCAAAAAATTAGAGTAGAATTGTAATATTGTAGAATTCATAAATTCTTGGGCTGTAAATTCTGTTTCATCTATAAAAGATTCTGGAGATATTGCCTTATGAAAAATGTCTCTTACTGCTCCATTGTAGTTAGTTCGACTTGATCTATTCATATCTGCGATTTTGTTTATTTTTGCCCTTATAGAATAGGGAAGATTCTGATATCCTTTTATTTTTTGTGTAAATACAAGATTTGGGTCTGAAGGGTTATTTTCGCCACTCGGGTCTAAAGGGTTATTTTCGCCACTCGGGTCTAAAGGGTTATTTTCGCCACTCGGATCTGAAGGGTTATTTTCGCCACTGCTGGGACTTATTAAGTTGCTCATTCTTCCTGATGGACTCAACCCTCGGTATAT
>Ga0163109_10000473_pt1 | contig 32446 bp, 31 predicted proteins | sample CRUFie1St13metaG_FD_108704 | JGI IMG/M metagenome (GOLD analysis project Ga0163109, IMG submission 108704) | Marine microbial communities from the Costa Rica Dome - CRUD Field 142mm St13 metaG | ecosystem: Environmental > Aquatic > Marine > Oceanic > Photic zone | place: Costa Rica: the Eastern...
AAAATTGCCATCGTCGACAAGACCACAGGCAATGATTTGAGCTATGGTCGTGCCTTACTGGCTTCACTGATACTTTCCCGCCGCTTCAGAAAGCTGGAGCGAGGCCGGATCGGGATCGTGCTGCCAACCGGCTCAGGAGCGGCCCTCGCTGTGCTGGGATCGCTGATGGCCGGCCTCACACCCGTGATGATCAACTACTCCACGGGCGCGAAAAAGAACTGCCAATACGCGCAGGACAAGTGTGATTTTAAAACAATCATTACGGCCAGAGCGCTGCTGGAACGAGTAGGCTGCGCTGAGTTACCCGAAATGGTTTTCATTGAAGATATCCTAGCGGGTCTCGGTGGCCTAGAGAAAGCGCTGGCACTCGTTAAGTCCAAACTGCCGACTAGCCTGATCAAAAAACTCTGTGGCAAAAACGATCTGAAATCACCTGCGGTTATTTTGTTCACCAGTGGCAGCGAGAAAGATCCGAAGGTTGTGCAACTTACACAACAAAACCTGCTGTCTAACATTAACTCTTTTTCCGACATGATGGATGTCCGCAGCATGGACAATCTGCTGGCGGTGCTGCCCTTTTTCCACGTTTTCGGCCTGACCATCAATCTTTGGACGCCTCTGTGCCTGGGTATGACTTCGATTGCGTATGCCAATCCCCTCGATTTCAAAACCATTGCCCAGATAATCAAAGAACACCAACCGCAGCTTCTGGTAGGCACGCCCCTGTTTCTCGAGGGCTATGCAAGGCAGTCTGCACCGGGCGATTTTGCCAGCGTCGAACTGACGGTCACCGGAGCGGACAAATGCCCCGAAAGCCTCAGAAAGCTGTATCGCGAGAAGCACGACATCGAAATCTTCGAAGGATATGGCACGACAGAGACTTCACCGGTCATTTCTGTCAACCCGAGAAACAACAATCGCCCCGGCAGCATCGGTGTTCCCATCCCGGGCACAGTGGTGAAGATCGAGGCGATCGAAACGGGCGACGCCTGTGAGGTAGGCGAAATTGGCAAGATTCTCGTCAAGGGCGACGGGGTCATGTCGGGATATCTGAATGACGTGGAGGAATCACATCTGCGCCTGAAGTCGGGCTGGTATGACACCGGAGATTTGGGCTGTTTCGACGAAGAAGGTTATCTCTGGCATAAGGGCAGACTGAAACGATTCGTTAAAATCGGCGGGGAGATGATTTCATTGGTCACGGTAGAGGAAGCGCTGGCCGACCTGCTCTCTGAGAACATTGAATGCTGCGCGGTGGAGCTGCCGGATGCGAAGCGCGGTTCGCGTATCGTTGGCGTGACAAACCGGGCAATCGACGAGAAGGAAATCAGCAAGCAGCTCTCCGAAGAGTTACCTAATCTAGCGCTGCCAAAAAAATACGTTGTCGTCGAGGAGTTCCCATACATGGGAAGCGGCAAAACCGATTTCCGTACCCTGACCGCGATGGTGCGGGAGATGGAAGGCGCATCATGAGATCAGGCTTTTCTGATGATTGCCTGGAAAGCGCTACGGCGTTGAAACTGACAACCTCAAGAAAACTGATCAGGAAACCAAATGGCAAGCCACGAGTCTGTCTTCGTCCTTTACGGGAATCAGCTCCGGGGTATTTTCCCGGCACACATCCAGGACTTTCGGACACCGGTTCGCAAAGCGACAGCCGGATGGCACATTGACCGGCGACGGAATTTCACCCTGAATTGACGTCGACGCTCTGCCTTTTTCAATGTTCGGATCCGGCTCTGGGTTGGAGCCGATGAGCACCTCGGTGTAAGGATGCTTCGGATTGAAGTACACCTCGTCAGCCGTACCAAGCTCTACCAGTGAACCGAGATACATGACAGCCATTCGATCACTGACGTAGCGCACCATGGACAGATCATGGGCGATAAAAAGCAGAGTAAGCCCCATGGTTTCCTTGAGTGCACCCAACAGATTAATCACCTGCGCCTGCACAGACACATCTAGCGCCGAAATAGGCTCGTCGCAGACCACAAATTCAGGCTCCAAAATAAGTGCCCGGGCAATGCCGATCCGCTGCCGTTGACCACCAGAGAATTCATGCGGGTATCGAGACATGTGATCTGCCTGCAGTCCCACTTTCTCTAGCCAGTCAACGACCTGATATTTCTCTTCAGACGGACTTAAGCTGAAATGCAACCGCAACCCCTCACCAATAATCTCTCCTACCGTCATCCGTGGATTCAGCGATGAATAGGGATCTTGGAAAATCATCTGCATCTTGGTGGCCAGTTTTTGAAAGTCTGCCGGCCGGTATTTTTGTGGCAGGCTCTCACCTCGAAAGATCACCTCGCCGTCAGTCTTGTCATGCAGGCCCAACAGGGTTTTACCGAATGTTGATTTACCAGAGCCGCTCTCGCCCACCAGCCCCACAATTTCCCTTTCGCCGATCGTGAGAGAGACCTTGTCGACAGCGTGGACAAGCTGATTCCCGCCCAGATCGAAAAAACGGGTCAGCTTCCTAGCTTCAATTAAATCACTCATCAGTGAGTATCCTTGAAGAAAAGCGTCTCTGGCCTGCTTTCTGATTGCGCGTGGTGCAGCCAGCAGCTGGCAAAATGATGTCTGTGCAGATCATGATTTTGCGGTTGGTGGTCACCGCAAATCTGCATGGCATAGGGGCATCGAGGACAGTAACCGCAGCCCGCAGGCGGCGCAAAAAGGTCTGGCGGGCTGCCATCAATAGGCTTCAAATCGTGCTTCCTGGCCGGATTGTTCGTTGGCATAGCCTCTTTCAGACCCACGGTGTAGGGGTGGGCTGAACGATAAAACACGTCATCTGCGCTACCGCATTCCACGACTTTGCCGGCGTACATGACCGCCACCTCATCCGCCATTCGGGCCACCACGCCCAGATCATGAGTAATCAGAATGATTGCCATGCCAGTTTCTTTTTGCAGTTCCTGCATCAAGTCGAGGATTTGCGCCTGTATCGTCACATCCAGAGCAGTCGTTGGTTCATCGGCAATCAGAATCGAAGGCTTGCAGCTCAGCGCCATGGCAATCATGGCGCGTTGCAACATTCCACCAGAAAATTCAAAAGGATATTGCTGCGCGCGTTTTGCGGCTTCTGGAATCTTACTCAGTTCGAGTAGGCGGATGGCTTCAGTAAATGCGTCTCGGGCGGAATAGCCGCGATGAACCTGTAGGGGTTCCGCGATTTGATCACCAATTCTCATGGTTGGGTTCAATGACGTCATAGGGTCCTGAAAAATCATACCAATCTCTGCGCCCCGAATCTCTTTACCCCCGACCGTGCTTCGACCCAGAATCTCACGGCCTCGCAACCGTGCTGAACCAGCCGTAATTCGGCCAGGTGGCGTCGGGACAAGACCCATGATGCTTTGTACCGTGACAGATTTGCCGCAGCCGGACTCACCAACAATGGCCAGCGTTTGCCCTTGATCAACTGAGAAGCTCACCCCACGGACTGCCCGAACAGTCCCTCCATAGGTACCGAATTCAACTTGCAGATCCTCTACTGTTAACAGGGGAGCCTTGGAATCGCCGTTTTCTCCAGCTGCCCTCACTCAACATTCCTCATGCGCGCATCAAGCGCATCACGCAAACCGTCACCCAGAAGGTTGAAAGCAAGCACCGTAAAGCTGATAAACAGTGCAGGAAAGAACAGCTCATGCGGCGTAGTCAGCATGGTCTTGATGCCTTCATTGGACATGGAACCCCAGGAAGGCGTCGGTGGCGCTACACCCATACCAATGAAGGAAAGGAATGCTTCCGTGAAAATAGCGCTGGGAATGGCAAAGGTCACCGTGACCAGCACCACACCGAGGGTGTTCGGAATCATGTGACGCATTATCAAATAAGGCGTGCTGGCTCCGAGAAGCTGAGAGGCACTGATGTAGCCCTGTTCCCTGATTTGCAGAATCTGCCCTCGAACCAGCCGGGCGGTTGCGGGCCACAGCAGGACAACCAGCGCAACCAGCATGGGGAAGACGCCACTTTCACCCGGACCTATCCCAAAAGCAATTTTGAACAGAATCATGAACAGTAAAAAAGGCAGGGCCACGACAAAGTCCGCAAATCGCATCATCAACTGATCTACGCGTCCACCCATAAACCCTGCGGCAGATCCGTAGACCACACCAAACAGTACGAACAGAAAAGGCGCACCAATTCCGATGAAGAGGGATACCCGGGCACCGGCCATCAAGCGCGCCAGTAAATCCCTGCCAAGATAGTCCGTGCCAAGCGGATGCCAGGCCAGAGTAATCTTATCTCCGATCTGGACCGCATCGGACTCGGTGATCAACCCGCGCTCCAGCGCTTCGGTAAGGGTAGTAACGCGTTCAACGTCCACCGAAATGGACTGATACCGATCCGTAATCAAACCCCGCTCATCCAGAGCCACTACAACGTAGTGAAAACGGCCGGGCTGAAGATCCAGGCGATCTTCAAAATACAGCGTATCATTGTTCAGGAACTCGGCCATCGGAATGCCATAGGACAGCTCAGGCCCGACCGGGAACAGATTGCGATACACCCGGTGACCGCTGGCGCCGTCAAGCGCATCCCACTGCAGACGCACTGACTGGCTCGTGGCTTTCTCGGCCAACCGCAAACCTGCCCCGGGAAGGCCGGACGTACCAAACCAAGGTTCATACTCTGCAACAAGAGTAGCCGTCCGGTCTGTCCCCGGAGGCTGACTGATTTGATCGATGTCCTGCATCGCCGGATCAACCGGCCAAACTATCGGACCGAATACCGTAAACAGCAGCAGTCCGATAACAATATAGAGTGACACCAGCGCCCTTCTGTTGGCCCGCAAGCGGTTCCACGCATCCTGCCAGTAAGACAGTGAAGGTCGGGCGATGACCTGGCTCGGCTGTTGATCTAAAAGGGGAACAAAACTGGCGGCGGTAAGATCGCTCATGAATCCAGCCTCACTCTGGGGTCGATAAAGCCATAAACCACGTCGACCAGGATCACCATGAATACTAGGAAGGCGCCATAAAATACCGTTGTTCCCATAATCACGGTGTAATCCAGCTGCTGAACGGCTTCAACGAAGTAGCGGCCGAGGCCGGGAATGGCGAATACCAGCTCAACCACAAACCCCCCGGTGGTGATTGCAGCAATGGCTGGCCCCAGAACCGTCACAACCGGCAGAATGGCATTACGCAGCTGATGCCGGGTGAAAATTCTGGTCGGGGGAACGCCTTTGGATTTCGCGGTGCGAACATAATCCGAGCTGGTCACCTCCAGCATGGAGGAGCGCATCAGCCTAGTGAGATAGGCCATAGTGCTCAGGCCCAGAACCAGCGCGGGCACCAGCATATGCATGACCGTGCCCCACCCTGCAACCGGCAGCACGGTGAACCCCACCAGAGTGTTTAAGCTGACCAGACTGAGCTGACTCAGGGCAGCGACAACAAAACTCGGCACGGAGATTCCAAGTATTACCAGAAACATGATGAGGTAGTCTGGCAGCCGATTTCGGTACAGAGCCGTGAGCGCGCCAAACAGGACTCCACCAGTAGCGGCAAATACTACGGCGAGAACGCCGAGGATTGCTGATACCGGAAAGTGTTCACGGATGATGTCGTTGACCTCCCGATTCTCCTGCACAAAGGAGATACCAAAATCTCCGCGGGCAAGATTACGCAGAAAAATCAGATATTGGGTCGTTATCGGCTGATCTAGTCCGTACTTCGCTTCAAGGTTGGCGCGGGTGATTTCTGTCATCGCCCGGTCATTCGTGAGCGGGTCACCTGGCACATTATGCATGGCAAAAAATGTTGCCGTGGCAATAAACCAGACGGTAAGGAGCCCTTGGAGGACGCGTTTCAGAATATAAAGCCACATATTTTAGCGAGGCCGGCTGTCAGGATTGAAAGGCCTACTCAGAACTCTGTTCGATATACGCATAGTTATAATCAACTTCAGGACCCACCGAGCGCCGCCTGAAATCCTTCAGGCGAGGATCAACCACAAAAGAAAAGCCCCGTTCATACATAGGTAGAATCACCACATCCTCATAGAGCAGATGTTGGATTTCTCCAAACGCATCCATACGCTTTTGAGGGTCGAGCTCTGACTGGGCAATACGGATCAAAGCATCCATATCCTGGCTGCTGTATCTTCCGCGATTCTGCAAATTCCATGAGGAAAACAGGTCTCCATAGGTCAAGACGTCGTTGTAATCAGGGCCCCAACCCGACAGCACGACATCAAAATCCCCCTGTCTCATCTTCTCCAGCCTTTGCTTAAAGATCTGCACATCAATCCGAAATTCCAATCCAAGGTGCCTGCGGAACAGCTGCTGATAATACTCGGCAGAAAGCAGCCCGATCGGGGTGTCGCCGGCCAGCATCATCAGCGGCGGAAATTCCTCAATGCCCAGCTCCCGCCGCGCCAGCTCCAGATGTTCGCGTGCCTTTTCGACATTCATCTGATGCTGTACCGGTGGATATTCCTTTTGGAATGACTCAGAAACACCCGACAGCCAAGCCGGAAACAGGCTGACCCCGGGCAGATAACTGGGCTCTTTCAAAACCTTGTAAACCAGCTCATTGGGGTCTTGCGCCAGCTGGAGAGCACGGCGAAAGTTTTTATTCCGGGTGATGCGATCATCGCGATGATTGAATTCCAGGTAAAACACGGAGCCATCCATGGAACGGTCAATCTGCCAGCGCTGTTCCATCGCAGTTGGCAGCATCGGCGACAACAGATGCGTATCGACGATCTGCCCATCCTTGAACAGATTCAACTTCGCATTGATGTCCTGAGTGATATACGCGGTACGAATTTCATCGAGAAAGCCTTTGTTTTCACGATTCCAATATTTGTCATTTTTTACCCAGCGCATGGTTGAACCATGCACCCAATCGGTCAGGACATAGGCGCCGTTATACAACAACATATCTGCATCCGCCCCATAACGACCATTGGTGCTGCTAAAGAAATCTTCACGCACCGGGAAATAAGTCAGATAGGCCACCAGCTTGTCGAAGTAAGGGGTAGGACGCTCGAAATCTACCTCCAGTATCCGGTCACTGGCTGCGCGGACACCCAGCGTGGCAACCGGCATTTCCCCCCGGTTTATCGCCTCAGCGTTCTTAATAGGATAAAGAATGAACGCATATTGTGAAGCGGTTTCCGGATCCAGAACACGCTTCCAGGAAAAGACAAAGTCCCGGGCCGTTACTGGCACACCGTCACTCCAGAGTGCGTCTTCGCGTAGCCAGAACGTGGCGCCGTCTTCACGAATCTCATAGCGCTCAGCGACCCCCGGCACCAACTGAGCGTCTATGTCGTACCCCAGTAACCCTTCCATGACATGGGCCAGAACCACATTGCTGGACGCGTCAGTGGCCCGATTGGCATCCAGCTGCGGTGGCTCCTCTCTGAGCGCGATGGTGATGGCATTGTTCTCGAAATCGATGGCGTTGCCGGAGGTCGTACTGCCGGCCTCGCCGGCCAGAACAGACAACAGGTAGATCACGAGGCCCAAACCGCCCATGGCGTAAACGGCTAATTTGGCGAGTTGTCCACCCGCTGAACGGACGACCCCATCGTTCCCAGACACAGAACTGAAACCGGACTCTGACATGCGCTTCCCCCGCGCCCGAGAATACCCCAGCGTCCTGATGCTCACAAGCATCACGGTTTGCGCCAGAGGCCGCTGCAACAGTGGCTCTCAAATTGCTGGAGAAGACGCTGCAAGCTGACGCTTTAGAGGACGCTACCGATCACCTGAACCAGACCCCCACCGATCAGAAAGGCGATGGCCAGAAAGCCCGGCAAAAATCCGCGCCCGCGCTTAGCCGGGTCTGAAAGGTAAACCTGCAGATAGATGACCCTAGAAACCGGAAACACAAACCCAACCGCAGCAGCGATCACGGGATTTCCGTAGACTCCGTAAATCACAATGGCAGGCAGAAAGATCAGCAGTTGTTCGGAGGTGTTCACATGCACGCGATAATAACGCTCGAACATGGGATCACCGGATACCGCTGGCGCAGGACAGTTGTATTTAGCTCGGGCACGTCCGACGAGAATACCGAAAACAATATATTCAATCAGCGTGATAAGGATGACCAGCGTAACGTATTCCATAGATCTGTCTCTCAGTTTTTATTTGCAGTGACCAACGACTCGAACGCAGAAGCCGTTGACCCGCCGGATTTGCAGAATCTGGCATCCGGCCAAGCGACGAGCCCTGAGGAGAGTATTTGCGCAACCTTGAAGAGTCAACCACGAACAAATCTTCGGGGAAAGCGCTTCATCACGATCGTTCTGAGCACCGGCTCCGTCCTGCCGGCTCGGAGTGTCGCCGGCCCGAGCGGCAAATCGGGGCACGCGCTGCATACCAACTTGAAATCTGCTGCGGTAGACTTGACGGGGCTGTAATCGTCAACACTGCGTAATCATGGAAATCCTTATGGCTGCAAAGCAACAATCTGAATTCAGTTTTGAAGAAGCGCTGCAAGAGTTAGAGCGACTGGTCAGCTCAATGGAAGAAGGTGAACTCAGCCTCGAGGATTCCATGAAGGCTTTTGAAAAAGGCATCAAACTGACCCGCGAATGCCAGACGGCACTGCAAAAAGCAGAACAAAAGGTCCAGATTTTGCTGAATGAGAGTGGCGAGACCCAAGCTTTTGACGTCGAAGACGAAGGCTGAGGTCAATACTATGGACTCGCCGTCCCAACTGCCTGACTTTCTTGAGAGCTCCCAGCGCCGCATTGAAGCGGTACTCTCTGCTGAAATCGAGCAGTGCGATACCAGCCACTCGCTCCGGGAAGCCATGGCCTATGCCTGCCTCGGTGGCGGCAAACGGATACGTCCGGTTCTTGTGTATGGCGCCAATCGGGCGCTGGACGGAAACCTAGCTGATGCTGATCCTGCCGCCGCCGCTGTAGAACTCATCCACAGCTACTCGCTGGTGCACGACGATCTGCCCGCTATGGATGATGACGAACTGCGTCGGGGCAAAGCCAGTGTCCACAAAGCATTTGATGAAGCCATTGCCATTCTTGCCGGTGACGCCTTACAGAGCTTGGCGTTTGCCGTACTGGCAGAGACTTCCCGTTCTCACACGGCGGCCACTCAGCTCAGGCAGATACAAGTTCTTGCCGCGGCGATTGGCGCTAATGGCATGGTCGGCGGACAATGCCTCGACTGTTGTGCCACCGGCAGTGAGTCGTCCTTGCAGGCTCTTGAGGCACTGCACCGACTGAAAACCGGAGCACTTATCCGCGCCAGCGTCCTGCTTGGTGCCCACTCTGCTGAGGGTGCCACTGACCAACAGCTGGCCGATTTCCAACTGTATGCCGATTGCATAGGCCTAGCTTTTCAGATTCAGGATGACATCCTTGATGTGACCACAGACACAGCATCTTTGGGTAAACCCCAAGGATCAGATCAGCACAATGACAAAACCACCTATGTCTCGCTGCTGGGCCTCGAGCAGGCGCAAAGCAGGACATCCGAACTAACCGAGCAGGCAATCTCCGCGCTTGCTCGCTTCGGTTCTGAGGCTGATCTACTGAGAGAGCTCGCGATATTCATAACCAGCAGAGCCCGCTGATTGACCTTGCCAGCCCGCTCCATTACGTTACGCGTCCCCGGGGCAATCGCATAATTGGTTGAAAACTGCCCTCGCTCACGATCAAATAGACAGATGCTGACAGAAATACCGACAACTAGGCCGGAAACGCCACTGCTGGATGCCGTTGACAGCCCGGCGGATCTGAAAAAACTGGCGCTTTCCCAACTAAAAGAACTCGCACACGAACTGCGCCTGTTCTTGCTTTACTCAGTGGGCCAGACTGGAGGGCACTTCGGCGCAGGGCTGGGCGTTGTGGAACTCACCATCGCGCTGCACTACGTCTTCGATACGCCCGAAGACCGGCTGGTCTGGGATGTGGGACATCAGGCCTACCCCCACAAGATTCTGACAGGACGTCGCGAACGTATGCTGACCATGCGCCAGGCCGGTGGCCTGGCCGCCTTTCCCAACCGAAGTGAAAGTGACTTCGACACCTTCGGAGTCGGTCATTCCAGCACCTCAATCAGCGCAGCCTTGGGCATGCTGGTCGCCAGTCGCCTGCAAAACAGGGAGCAACACAACATTGCGGTCATCGGTGACGGCGCGATGACGGCGGGAATGGCATTCGAGGCACTCAATCATGCCGGTCACATTGACGACAACGTGCTGGTTGTACTCAACGATAACAACATGTCCATTTCGAAAAACATCGGAGGTCTGTCCAGCTCCTTTGCGCGAATGTGGGCGAGCAAGCCTTATAACTTCATTCGCAAGGGCAGCAAGCGAGTGCTGTCAAAAGTGCCTCCTGCCCTGAAAGCTGCACATCGGGCCGAGGAATATCTGAAAGGCATGGTGTCGCCGGGGACGATGTTTGAAGAAATTGGTTTTAACTACATTGGCTTAATAGATGGGCACGATGTCAACCGCCTCGTTGAAATCCTGGAAAACATGAAAACCCTGCGTGGGCCTAAGTTACTGCATATCATCACTCAGAAGGGCAAAGGCTACAGTGAGTCGGAAAATGACCCTTTCGGCATGCACGCCCTGAGTAAAGTTGACGCCTCACCCGAAGCCAAGTTTGTGTCACCGGATAAAGATAAGCCTGCCAAAAAGACACCCACCTACTCGCAGGTGTTCGGAGACTGGTTGTGTGCCGTTGCCAGCGAAGATCCGCAGCTGATCGGCATCACTCCGGCCATGGGCGAAGGATCAGGAATGCAGAAGTTTGCCGAAGATTACACCGATCGCTTCCACGATGTTGCCATAGCGGAACAGCACGCGGTCACTTTTGCGGCGGGCCTGGCATGCGAAAAAACCAAGCCGGTAGTGGCCATTTATTCCACTTTTCTGCAGCGGGCTTATGATCAGTTAATTCATGACGTGGCACTGCAGAATCTTGATGTGCTGTTCGCGATAGATCGGGCGGGACTAGTAGGAGAAGACGGCCCGACCCATGCCGGCAGTTTTGATCTCAGCTATTTGCGGTGCATTCCCAACATGGTCGTCATGACACCCAGCGACGAAGACGAGACTTATAAACTGCTCACCACAGGATATCTGCATACGGGGCCCGCTGCTGTGCGCTACCCGAGAGGCAAGGGCCCGGGCGCCACTATCCAGCCCGATCTTGACCCAGTTGAGATCGGCCGCGCCGTTCTGCGGCGGGAAGGACAGGCAGTCGCGATCCTGGCTTTTGGCAGCATGGTGACGCCGGCGGCAGAAGCGGCGGAATCACTCAATGCAACGCTGGTCGATATGCGCTTCGTTAAGCCTCTGGATGAAGACCTGATCGGCAGTCTGGCGCGGAGCCACGACCTGATTGTTACTGTCGAAGAAAATGCCATCATGGGGGGTGCCGGCTCGGCAGTTAACGAATTTCTGGCAGCATATAACCACTGCCTCCCCGTACTCAATCTAGGATTGCCTGACGAATTCCTGGAACATGGAAAAGCCCCCGAGATGCTCTCGGGCGCGGGCCTAGACAGCGCAGCTATCACGCTTGCCATCCAGCAAAAGTGCAAAGTCTGCAATTTGAACTCTGAAGCGGTTTAAACTTGGCCGGGCCTAATTGGTGGGTGCAATTCGCATCGCCTGGCTGCTTAGCCTGTCGCTTGGCCGCAGGACTGGCGGCGAGAGACTCACCAAGTAGCACAGCAAAGACCCGACCCTGTGTTCAGCACCGACAAGAAGGGTTCCCTCGTGCCGCAAAGAACTGCGCCAGAGTTTGCGCTGTCGGCACCGGCTCATGCGCCTGTTCCACAGAATAGTCGGAGCAGCCAATCTGAAACCCGCTGACGCGCGTTTCAGCCTCTGACATAAAGTGTTACTGAATAACCTGTCTGAAGGGCCTGCAGAACAACAAGTGGAGAGAATCATGTCGACTTCGGCCGAGCGCAATGCCCGTCACAAGCGCGCGATGCAGCGCAAGAAAGAACACATTGATGGCAACATAGCCAAGGCGACGATCGATAAAGGGCTGATGGTCGTCTTAACCGGGAATGGCAAAGGCAAAAGCTCCTCTGCCTTTGGCATGCTGGCCCGCAGTGTTGGTCATGGACTGCGTTGCGGCGTTATCCAGTTTATCAAAGGCACGTGGGACTGCGGCGAGCAGAAGTTGTTTCAGCACCATCAGCTGGTTGACTTCTTCGTCATGGCCACCGGCTTCACCTGGGAAACACAGGACCGGGAAGCGGATATTGCAGCGGCCGAGTCGACCTGGAAGCATGCCGCTGCACTGTTATGCGACCCTGAGGTCAATGTCGTGATTCTGGACGAACTCACCTATATGATCACCTACGGTTATCTCGATAAAGAAATGGTGTTACAGGCAATCGAATCTCGACCTCCTGCGCAACACGTGGTGGTAACGGGGAGAAACGCGTCGGCTGAATTGATTGAGATGGCCGATACCGTCAGCGAAATCGGCGAAACCAAACACGCGTTCTATGAGGGTGTTAAAGTGCAACGAGGCATAGACTATTGAAGTCATCCATTGCTTACTTTGCGCTCGCGGTAATTCTGAGTCTTGGCTTACCCGGTTACCAGCGAGCTGATGCCGCCGAGGCGTATGACGACGAAGGCACTCTGATCAGTCTGACAGCGCCTGCCATGCGAATCATCAGCCTCGCACCCTCACTGACAGAAATCCTGTACGCTGCGGGAGCCGGGAGCAAGGTTGTTGGCGTCGTCGAATTCAGCGACTACCCGCCAGAAGCCAGAAGCCTGCCAGTCGTCGGTCGCTATGACTCCCTGGATCTAGAAACCCTGTTAGCGCTACAACCTGATCTGGTTATCGCCTGGCGGTCGGGAAATCCTCGTGCCGCAATCAACCGACTCAGGGAGCTGGGGCTGACAATCTATGTCGCCGAGCCACAGGACCTTGACACAGTGGCCTCCCATCTCGATCGACTCGGTATCCTCGCCGGCACCGGCACTGTGGCTTCCGCAGCAAGCGCAAGTTTTCGACGACAGCTTCAGGATCTCCGGACACGCTACGCACGGCGTGAACCAGTCAGAACGTTTTACCAAGTCTGGAACCGGCCGCTCATCACGGCCGGAGGGAAAGAGCTGATCAATGACATCATCAGTCTCTGCGGCGGAACCAACATTTTCAGAGAGCTGTCCCGGGTCGCACCAAAAGTGTCTGTGGAATCCGTGCTGTCCCGGGACCCGCAAATCATAGTGGCCAGCGGTATGGATCAGGAGCGGCCCGAATGGTTGGACAGCTGGCGTGACTGGACAGATTTGTCAGCGGTCAAAAACGACAAACTTTTTTTTATTCCGCCGGATCTGATGCAGCGGCATACCCCAAGGGCGCTCGAAGGTACGCAGCGGCTTTGTGCGCAGATCGAGTCTGTGCGCGAGACCAATTAAGACAACTCGTTCGCCTGACTATAAGCGGCGCCATTATGAAAGACCAAGCCGGCGCTGACTTTGCCATCAGCCCATGTCAGTTTTATCCTGCTGAGGCACGAAAAAGGGATGTCTAGCGGAAAACTCCGATTCAGTGGCATTCCAAGCACCCAGGGCAGAACGACTCGCATCACCCCACCATGGGTGACCACCAGGACATGGCTGGATCCTTGCCGATCGCCGATAGCCTGCCAGGCAGCAAGAATCCGCGTTTTGAACGATAGGAAGTCTTCACCGTTGGGGGGTGCCAGCGCAGCCGGGTCCTGTCGGAAAGCGCGGAACTGGTCAGCCGCCTCCCGGCGCCACTGATTCAGCGGCATACCATCCCAGTCCCCATAATCAATTTCCTGCCACTGCTCCTCTATGTGGCAGCTCGCCTGAGTAGCGCTCGCAGCTCGCTCAGCGAACTCGCGGCATCGCCTCAGGGGCGAGCTGATCACTGTGTCCCAGTTCGGCGTGTTTGCTGTTGCCGAAAAAGACACATCCAGAGACGCTGCCGCTCTCATCTGCTGCCATCCTAACTCGGTCAGAATCGGGTTTATCCTGCCTCGGAGGATATCTCCCCCCTCTGGTTCACCATGACGCAGAAGATCAACAATGAGTGAGCGGGATTGAGACAAGGGAGTTCCGGGTGGCGATTATTCGATGTGACCAAGTTTACTGACTTTGACCGCAAGATAGTCCTTGTTGTGCAGATTAACGCCGGTATGCAGAGCGACCATCTCCTCAATCGTCATCCTCATCGATTGGAGCGCCTCTACCTTACGAGGGTTGTTGGTCATCACGCGCAGCGTGTCGACACCCAGATGCTCAAGCATGGGACGGCAAATGTCATATTCGCGACCATCGGCAGCAAACCCCAGTCGTTCGTTCGCTTATACCGTATCGTCTCCGTTGTCCTGCAGGCCATAAGCTCTGATTTTGTTTAGTAAGCCAATGCCCCTTCCTTCCTGGCGCAGATAAAGAATCAGGCCTTGCCCTTCCTCGGCAATTCTCTGCATGGCTGCCTGCAGCTGAGGGCCGCAATCACAGCGCAGGCTGAACAGGCCATCACCGGTCAGGCATTCAGAGTGCAAGCGACACAGTATTGGTTGACCCGGACCGAGGTCGCCCATGGCCAGCGCCACGTGCTCCTAGCCCGCCGCTGAGTCCTCGAAACCGTGAATAGTGAACTGTCCCCACTGCGTCGGCAGCGCTGCTGATGCAATGAAGGATACCGTCACGCTGTCACTCCTTTTTAATTGATAAACGGGCCAAAACAGCTTTTTTAGAACGTTGCTAGGCGATGAGCAAAAAGCCTGCCTGCAAGCAGGCGGCCGCCAGTATACCTGCTATCGCATCATCGAGCATGATGCCAAAACCACCGTGAACCTTTTTATCAGCCCACTTGATTGGCCACGGTTTCACAATATCCAGCAGTCGAAACAGCAGAAAGCCAAATAGCACTCCACCTAGGGTCGGCGGGACGGCCGCCAGCGTGATCCACACGCCCACGAACTCATCCCAGACGATTCCGCCATGGTCATGAACCCCAAGCTGTCTCGAAGTTGCGCCGCATATCCAGACGCCTGCCACGAATGCTAGGACGACGATTGCACAGTAGACAGCCAGCGGGAGCTCTGCCAGTGGCAGATACAGCAGTACCGCAGCGGCAGAACCTAAGGTCCCGGGCGCCTTGGGCGCAAACCCGCTGCCTAGACCGAATGCGAGCCAGTGCACCGGACTGGCCTTGTCGAACCCTGCCGGTATCACGTCGTCTCCATTCTGGAAAAATGATCAAAGCCACGCTGGTGATCAGCCGTTGCTGCAACCCCCCGGTCAAACAGGCGAACCCCGTTCCCGTGCTGGACTTTACCGATCTCAGTCACCCGCAAACCTGCACTCGCCGCGATCTCGCCAATCTTATCCCGGCAAGCAGTCTCCGCGGTGAAGCACAGCTCGTAGTCATCGCCCCCGTACAGCGCTGCATTCACCCGCTCCGCTTCTGAAGTCAGGCTAAGCACCGATCGAGAGAACGGCAGCTGATCCAGATTGATGCACAGCTCGACAGCAGAAGCCCTGGCCAGATGACCGACATCTGCGTGCAGTCCGTCAGACACATCAATTGCCGAGCTCATCAGATTGCGGGCCAGATCAGCAAAAGCCAGCCTGGGCTCAGGACGAAAAAATCGTCGATACAGGTAAGCATGGTCTTCCGGGGTCAGATCTTTACGAACTGCCTGATGCCCTGCCTCAGCGAGTGCTGGCTTAGGCGCCGTGGACCCTGCCGCTTCAAAATCCAACTGATGTAAGGCGACCTGCCCATCGCCCAGACAGCCGGTGGCATACACCACATCGCCCGGCTTTGCCCCGCTTCGGCTGACAGCTTGCCCCGACGGCACCTCCCCGATCGCGGTAATGCTGATGGACAAGGGGCCGCGGGTGGTATCACCACCCATCAGAGAGCACCCGAACTGCTCGGCTGCGCCGAACAAGCCCGACGAAAACCCCGACAGCCATCGCTCATCGGCAGAGGGCACAGTCAGTCCCAGCGTAAAACACACAGGCCGAGCGCCCATAGCGGCTAGGTCACTCAGATTGACTCGCAGAGCACGCTGCCCGATTTCCACAGGATCAGCCCCGGCAGGGAAATGAACACCATTGACGAGAACATCGGTACAAACGCACAGCGATTGCCCGGGCCGGCCATGCATAACCGCAGCATCGTCGCCTATGCCGAGGCTTACGGCCGGATGCAGATCCCCTGTCATTCGGGATTTGAAGAAGCGGTCAATCAGTTCAAATTCTGAGAGTGACATGTTCAATCAAACCATGTGCGATAAGCAGGCGCCTGACCGCTAAGCACAATGCTCAGGCCCGCCTGCCGTATTCGGCGGCGCGCAGTGCGGGGGCAAGCTTATCCAGAACGCCATTGATGTACTTGTGACTCTCTGTGGCACCAAACATCTTGGCGAGTTCGACACATTCATTGATTACCACGCGATACGGCACATCGATGCGATTTGCGAGCTCATAGGCTCCAAGATAAAGCAGGGACTTTTCAATGGGATCCAGTGCCTCCGGTTTTCGGTCCAGCAAAGGATGCAGATGTGCATCGAGAGCGCCGGCTGTTTTGGGAATGCCCTGGAAAACCTCATCAAAAAAAGCCCAATCAATCTTCGCGTTATTCCGATCGTGGAACTCTTTGCTGATCCCCGAAGGATCAGCATCGGTGAGAGACCATTGATAGAGGGCCTGCAGAATGAGCTGTCGCGCCTTTCTGCGTTGGGCTAGAGGGAGTTTTGAAGGCACCTGACCACCGAGTTGTGAAGCCTTAGGCTTTCAGTTGACGAGACAAGCTGACCATTTCAATGGCTGTCATAGCCGCTTCCGCGCCTTTGTTGCCGGCTTTGGTGCCCGCTCTTTCAATGGCCTGCTCAATGGTGTCGACCGTCAGCACACCGAAGCTTACGGGCAAAGATGCATCGAGGCCGGCCTGGCTGAGCCCTTTTACACACTCGCCCGCGACATATTCAAAGTGCGGAGTTCCGCCGCGGATAACTGCGCCAAGCGCGATAATGCCATCGTAACTGTTCTGATCCAGCATCATCCTGACCGCCAGTGGCAGCTCATAAGCGCCCGGGACCTTTACCACGGTGATGTCTCGTTCCATCACCCCATGCTTTTGCAGCGCGTCTAGGGCCCCTTCCAGCAACCGATCAACGATGAAGCTGTTGAAGCGTGCCACCGCAATACCAAATCGTGCCGAAGCAAGCTGATAATCCCCTTCAATGATTTTGATGCTCATGATCATTCAATCCTGTAGTCACTGCCTGACCGGAGCCCGCCGAGCAGCGGACCGGTTGGTGTTATTTCTCAAAGCCGACGAAATCGACGACTTCAAGGTCAAATCCGGAAATCGCGTTGAAACGTGCCGGGTGGCTCAACAATCGCATCTTGCCAACACCGAGATCGCGCAGTATCTGCGAACCTGTGCCGATCGTCAGATCACTACCGGCACGTGTTGCCTGTGAACCGTCAGTGCTCTCAGACAGCGCCGAGGCCAGATTACCGGCGAGATCCTGTCCATAATCCTCCTCGGATAATAACACAGCGACTCCCTTGCCTTCCGCGCTGATTCTTTTCAGTGCGGCACTGAAAGACCAGCTGGTTCGGTCAGAATTATAAACCTCGCATGTATCACGCAAGGTGTTGGGTATGTGGACCCTGGTTAGCGTGGGCTCCTCTGGAGACGGCTCACCTTTGACAAAAGCGAGGTGCAGGCTCCCACTGATGGAATCCACATACCTATGAACCGTGAAAGGACCGTGTGCAGTGGCCATCTCATAGGTTTCGGTCCGGGTTACCGTCTGCTCGTTAGCAATACGATAGTGAATCAGATCAACAATAGTACCGATCTTGAGGTCATGCCTGTGAGCGAATTTTTCGAGGTCTGACCGGCGCGCCATAGACCCGTCTTCGTTCATAATCTCTACTATGGCAGCCGCTGGCTGATAGCCCGCCAGCCGCGCGAGATCACAACCCGCTTCGGTATGCCCCGCCCGACGCAAAACGCCTCCCGGCTGGGCCATGATCGGAAAAATATGTCCGGGCTGGACGATGTCTTCCGGCTCGCTGTCTCTGGCCACGGCGACCTGAATGGTTCGGGCACGGTCAGCCGCGGAAATCCCTGTCGTTACGCCGCTTGCCGCTTCAATGGAAACCGTAAAATTCGTGTTGTAAGGCGTGTTGTTGTCATCCACCATCAGGGGCAGCTTGAGGTGCTTGCAGCGCTCGCCGGTGAGAGTCAGGCAAATCAGTCCGCGCGCATTGGTTGCCATGAAATTGACGTCCTCAGTACGCACCCGTTCCGCCGCAATGATCAAATCACCTTCATTTTCACGATCCTCATCGTCCATGAGGATCACCATCTTGCCGAGGCGGATATCGTCTATTATTTCTTCTATTGAGTTAAGCTTCATGGTGCGACCATTCAGTCTCGCTTGAATCCATATTGTTCAAGCAGCGATGTACTGACACCCCCGCCTTCATCGTGATGTTCATTCGAAAATAGTTTCTCGAGGTAGCGGGCAATCAGATCCACTTCCAAGTTGACCCGCTGTCCGGGCCGGTAAGTGCCGCTCACCGTCATTTCCTGCGTATGAGGAATAATATTAATGGAGAAGGTATTCGCTTGTACCTGATTCACCGTCAGACTGGTCCCGTCAATGCAAATCGATCCTTTAGCAGCGATGTATCTGCTCAGAGTGTCGGGAACCGAAAATACCAGCCTATGGCTCTTGCCCTCAATTTCGGTGGACACCAGCTCGCCCACGCCGTCAACGTGACCGCTGACGATATGTCCCCCAAAACGATCAGTTGCCTGCATTGCTTTCTCAAGATTCACCCGAGTACCGGGCTTGAAGTCTCCGAGGGTCGTGCAGCGCAGTGTCTCGTTGGACACGTCGGCGGCGAATCCATCTCCGGTTAACTGCACGACAGTCAGACAACAACCACTCACTGCAATACTGTCTCCGAGCTTCACATCATCCAGGCTCAGACTGCCTGTTTGCAGGGTAAGGCACCATTCCTCCTGAATTCTTTCAAGGCTTACCACCTTGCCGATGCTTTCAACTATTCCGGTAAACATATTGGATTCCCTGTTGGACCGTGAGGACGCTTTTTCAATTAAGCTGCGGCAGCAGGCGCAACTTGACATCCCCTTCCAGCTGCTGTGTTTCTATGACTTCAAACGTCGGGGTATCTGCCATGGTTTGGATACCATGCAGATCCAGAAGGGCTTTCCCGTCACTGCCCATCAGCTTTGGCGCCACATAAACAATCAGTTCATCAACCAGACTGGCGCGCAGGAATGCACCGCACAAGGTAGGGCCTGCCTCCACCAGAATGTCGTTGCAGTGATATTCAAACGCCAGTGACTCCAGCACCGGAAGCAGTTCAACCCGCGCCTCACTTCCGGCCACTTTGAGCTCGCAATTTTTCAGCCCTGCCAGTTCCGCGGATTGCGCAGAGGCAGTCGCATAAATGAGCACCCTGCCCTCCGCTGCCAGTAACTTGGATTGAGCAGGCGTGCGCAACGCGCTGTCCAGGACTACCCGCAGAGGCGGATTTTCCAGGTTTAAGGCATTACTTCGCTGCTGATCGGCGCTTAAGCCCATTTCATCCGGCCGCACCGTCAGGCTCGGATCGTCCGCCAGGACGGTACCCACTCCGGTGAGTACTGCGCTGCTGCTTGCCCGCAGCAGCTGCACGTCACTGCGAGAAGCCCCATCGGTGATCCATTTACTGTCCCCGTTGGACAGGGCAGTGCGACCGTCAAGGCTCATAGCAAGCTTCATTCGCACCCGCGGCCTGCCCAGTTCAACGCGAGAAAGAAAGCCGAGATTGATTACTCGCGCGGCGGTTTCGAAATCGACCATCATAATCACTTCGACACCGGCTTCTTCGAGTTGTGAAATACCCTTGCCAGAAACTGCCGGATGCGGATCCTGCATCGGGATCACCACCGTTGCAACGCCAGCGGCAATCAGCGCCTCGCTGCACGGTCCTGTCTTGCCATGATGGGCGCAGGGTTCAAGACTGACGAAGGCAACCCCCCCGCGGGCTGCCGGACCCGCCGCTTCCAGCGCCATCGCTTCGGCATGGGGTGCACCGGCAGCACTGTGCCAGCCCTCCGAGATCACCTGACCGTCCCGCACCAGTACACACCCAACCCGAGGATTGGGACAGGCTGTCAGTACGCTTTCTGCTAGGTCAAGAGCCCTCTGCATGTGCACCGGCCAGTCACACCACGAAGGCTTCAGGTCTGAGTTTCGGACGTATTCCATGGTCTCGCCTCACCGACACTGGCCAAACAACGGCTGGGCATTGGTGACATAGGGGAAAAGGAGCGGGAGTTTAGCAGATTCACGCCTGTTTTTGGACTCGGGCCAACCCGTTTCCGTGGTCTGGCGCTCAGGGCGTGTCTTTGGACAACTTGTCGATCTCAGCCCTGAACTCCGCCAGATCTTTAAAGCTCCGGTAAACCGAAGCAAAGCGGACATACGCAACCTCGTCCAGTTCCCGAAGCTCCTTGGTGACTTGCTCACCGACTGTGCGCGAGGGAATTTCACGCTCCCCGGTCGAGCGCAGGTTCGCTTTGATCCGGTTGACCGCCTCTTCAACGCTTTCAATGCTGACGGGTCGTTTCTCCAGCGCCTTGTTCAGGCCCGCTAACAGCTTGTCCTCATTGAAAGGTTCTCTGATGCCGTCCTGCTTGATTATCCGCGGCATCACCAGTTCCGCGGATTCATAGGTCGTGAAACGCTCCTCACAGGTAATGCACTCACGACGACGACGCACGTGATTGCCCTCTGAGACCAGCCTTGAGTCAATCACTTTGGTATCTATAGCGCCGCAAAAAGGACAGTGCATGAATAAGCTCTCTTAATTAAGCCTGCTGGTAAACCGGATACTTGGCACAAAGCGCCAGCACTTTTTCTTTCACAGCAGCACGCATCTCCCGGTTGTCGAGGTCGTCCAGCACATCGCACATCCAGCCAGTCAGCTCGGCACAGTCATCCTCGATAAAGCCTCTGGTCGTGATCGCGGGCGTGCCTATCCTCAATCCACTGGTTACAAAAGGCGGGTTCGGATCATTCGGCACTGCATTCTTGTTGACCGTGATGTTGGCCTCATCAAGTGCGGCATCTGCGTCTTTGCCGGTAACGCCCTGTCGAATCAGGCTCAACAAAAACAGATGATCGTCCGTACCTCCCGAGACAATGTCATAGCCCCGGTCGATGAACCCTTGAGCCATGACCTGAGCGTTTCTGATGACCTGCTCCTGATAGGCGCGGAACTCAGGACTCATGGCTTCCTTGAAACAGATAGCCTTCGCCGCAATTACATGCATCAGCGGCCCTCCCTGACTTTCTGGAAATACGGAAAAGTTGAGTTTCTTCTCAAGCTCGAGGTTCGACTTGGCGAGAATAATACCCCCGCGAGGACCGCGCAGCGTTTTGTGCGTCGTTGAAGTTGTCACGTCGGCAATCTGCACCGGACTGGGGTACACGCCGGCGGCCACCAAGCCGGAGATATGCGCCATATCGACCACGAGATAGGCACCGACGCTGTCGGCTATGTCTCTGAATTTCTGCCAGTCCACCACGCGCGAGTAGGCGGAAAATCCTCCCATCAATATCCGTGGCTTGTGCTCCTGAGCGAGTTGGGCAATCTGATCGTAATCGATTTCGCCCGTTTCGTTATTCAGACCGTACTGCACTGAGTTGTAGATCCGCCCTGAGAAACTCACCGACGCGCCATGGGTTAAATGTCCGCCATCGGCGAGACTCATGCCCAGGACCGTGTCTCCTGCTTTCGCCAGCGCCATGTAGACCGAAGCATTGGCCTGGGAGCCCGAATGGGGCTGCACGTTTGCGTAGTCGGCTCCGAACAGCTCTTTTGCCCGGGCGATAGCCAGTTCCTCGACATCGTCTACGAACTCACAGCCCCCGTAGTAGCGTTTGTGCGGGTAACCCTCTGCGTATTTATTGGTCAGGACTGAGCCCTGAGCTTCCATCACAAACGGGCTGGTATGATTTTCCGATGCGATGAGCTCGATATGCTGCTCCTGCCGGGTTCTCTCGGATTCAATGGCTGCGCTGATAGCAGGGTCAAATTCTGCAAGGCTGGTACCGGTCTTAAACATCTAATCTCCTTAGTAGCAGGACATATTATGACTGGGTTGCTAAACGTGCATTTTACCCGAAGGGAACGAACAGAGCATTAAGATATTGGGAATGGGCTGTCATTTAACGGGACGCTCTATGATTATGGCCGCAGAGCTGGGACGATAGGCGAACAGACCCTGCAAGCTTGCGGCTCTGCCTCATCAGAAGGATGGATTTCGTGACAGCGTCTTCCAAAGAAAACCTTCTCCGGGACAGACGCGATTTTTAGCCTGCGTAAGAGAATCAAAAAAAGGCAAAATGACGAAAATATCCATCGCCCACCGGGTCAGAGACTACGGCGCCTAGAAAACCGATTACAACGCTGACACCGACAAACGTGCCTCAGCAGGATTCAGCGAAGGGGGCCAATACCACAGCGCAGCAGATTCCAATACTTTGATGATCATTTGAAACTTAGAGTTGGATATAGGCGAAGTAAAGGCGAGAGTGGCGTTATGTCACCACCGTAATTCCAACCGCCCAAATAATCCGCGTCACTGATTGCATTCGACTTAGCCAAACTGTTGATTCTGTCCGATTAAACTGGCTGATAATCAGGTAAACTGTCTCCTTTTAATGCACTCACAGACCCCCGTTCGCTCTTCCTACGGGCCGGCGATCAGTTTTAATACGCCTCGACATTTTCGGGTATTACTATGGCTCAATTCGTTTACACCATGAACCGCGTTGGCAAAATCGTTCCGCCGAAACGCGAAATTCTCAAAGACATCTCTCTGTCGTTTTTCCCAGGGGCCAAGATCGGCGTACTGGGCTTGAACGGGGCAGGCAAGTCTACCTTGCTGCGCATCATGGCGGGCATAGATACAGAGATAAACGGCGAAGCGCGGCCGCAGCCCGGCATAAAAATTGGCTATCTGCCGCAGGAACCTGAACTGGAGGAAGCTCTGACGGTCAGGGAAAACGTCGAAAAAGGCATTCAGGAAATCATTGACTTGGTCAACGCGTTCAATGCCATCAGCGACAAGTTTGCCAAACCGATGAGCGATGAGGAGATGAATGCTCTGCTGGAGCGCCAGGGCGAACTACAGAATGAAATTGATGCGTTGGACGGCTGGCAAATCGAACGCACCCTGGACATTGCCGCTGATGCGTTACGCCTGCCCGATTGGGATGCCACCGTCAGCAACCTGTCGGGGGGAGAAAAACGCCGAGTAGCACTGTGCCGCCTTCTGCTCTCGAAACCTGACATGCTGCTGCTGGACGAGCCAACCAACCATCTTGATGCAGAAAGCGTAGCCTGGCTTGAACGCTTCCTACAGGACTACCCCGGCACAGTCGTCGCAATTACTCACGATCGATATTTCCTGGATAACGCAGCGGGGTGGATTCTCGAACTGGACCGCGGTCATGGCATTCCGTATGAAGGCAATTATAGCGCCTGGCTGGAAGCCAAAGAAAAACGATTGGAAATCGAAGAGAAGCAGGAAGCTGCCCGCGAGCGCACGATCAAATCCGAGCTTGAATGGGTACGGGCCAATCCGAAAGGTCGTCAGTCCAAAAGCAAGGCCCGTATCGCCCGCTTCGAGGAACTCAATTCTAAGGATTTCCAGAAGCGCAACGAAACCCAGGAGTTGTACATTCCCCCCGGTGAACGTTTAGGCGACAAAGTAATTGATGTCAGCAGCCTGTGTAAGGGCTTTGGCGACCGCGTCCTCATCGATAAGCTCAGTTTTTCAGTTCCCAAGGGCAGCATCGTGGGCATCATCGGTGGTAATGGCGCGGGAAAGACGACCTTTCTTCGCATGCTGGTGGGTGCGGAGCAACCGGATAGCGGCGCGATTGAGCTCGGCGAAACCGTCAGTCTAGCCTACGTGGATCAAAGCCGTGATGAACTCAATGGTGAGAAGACGGTCTGGCAGGAGTTATCGGATGAGCAGGACATCATCCATATCGGAAACTACGAGATCGCCTCTCGTGCCTACGCGAGTCGCTTCAACTTCAAAGGGGGCGATCAGCAAAAATTCGTCAAGGATCTCTCTGGTGGAGAACGTAACCGGCTGCACATGGCCAAGTTGCTCAAAAAGGGTGGCAACGTACTGCTACTGGACGAGCCCACTAATGATCTCGACGTCGAAACCCTGCGGGCGCTGGAGGAGGGATTACTAGCCTTCCCTGGCTGTGCAATCGTGGTATCTCACGATCGCTGGTTTCTCGACCGGATCTGTACACACATTCTGGCTTTTGAGGGTGACAGTGAAGTTACCTGGCATGAGGGCAACTACACTGATTACGAAGCCGACCATAGGAAACGCGTCGGCGACACCCAACCGACCCGAGTCAAGTACAAGAAGCTGGACGCTTAGTCACAAACCCAGCTCTTTCCGAATTTGCGCGATATGGGCCTGACGTTCGTCGGCAGTCAGGTTTCGCTCGGGTTTTTCGGGGAGGGCCTCGGTAACCGGCAGGTGCAGATCTTCACCGGTCATTACACGCTTACACAACTGACCGTAGTGGTATTCAAAACGGGGAAATGCAACCGATTCTCTTTCGTTCGCCAGTGTAAACCAGCCCGCTGATGCTCCGGCCAGATACACAGCAGGATGACTCCATGGGAACTCTCGCTTCGGCGACGGTGCCGAACAGGCCTCGAGATAAGCGCTGTGCGGGGCTGGCAAACCAAACAGGTCAAAACCTTCTTCGCAGGCCCGAACCAATGTGGCAATTGAGGGTAGGTAGTCCTGACTGCGAATTACTTTTTTAGCGGCTCTGACAATTTGCATCGGCAGATAATTCTCAAGCGAGCTCAACCAGTATTTCTTGGCGATGGCCAGACTCTCGGCGTCAGCAAACGCTTTGTGATACTGGTTGTGATAGGCAAATTCAAATTCGGCAAAGATCTGATTGATCGCATCCACCCGATCCGGCACAGCCTCTGACTCTTCAGTCCCTCCAGTCGAGGGAGAACCCTGATGAGGCTCAGTCTGCCCAACTTCGATCAGCGATTCGCTCGAATTTTTCCCGAATTTTTTGCTGCTGCGTTCCAGCAATGGTTTTATCTTCTCCATACAATTTCTCGTCATGGCCGCCGTGCTTCAGCCGGCGCGCCCAGCCCTGCTTGATAAACTGAAGGAACACGGTGTTCCATGAGGCCTTTACCTGTTCACTGTCTCTCCAGTACAGCACGAACTCTGGCACCTTGCTGCGGGCATAAGCCTCGTCGATTTCAGCCAGCTGCAAAATTTCAAAACAATCTGCACTTGGCTGCCACCCATCTGCAATGGGCCTTGGGGTGTCATCAAGCCCGAAAGACGCCGTGTATTTTGCCCACTGCCTGCGAATATGTTCAATGAATTTTGTATTCCAGGCGCCATGCACCACGCCACGCTCCCTCCAGTAGAGAACAAACTCCGGAATGGCGTCCTCGATGAAGCTGTGGCTGATGCCAACGTTACCCAGAATCTCCAGCGCGTCCGCACTCGGCAACCATTGCGGAGACATGGTGCTCGCCAACTCGAGTGCGCCTTTGCGCGTCTGCTCATGGCGCCACTCTTTCAAGACGTGCTTATAGAACGCATTGCCCCAGGAAAACCTCGCCTGGCCCCGGTCACGCCAATAGTTCACAAACTCCGGAATCAGGCTGCGAATGAAGTCTTCAGGGATGGCATGCTGTCTGGCCAGCCGAATCCAGTTTTCTTCCGGTTGCCAATCATCCGGGATCGGCTTGGCCGCATTAGAGCCGGTACCCAGACGCTCACTGACCGGCAAGGCTAATTTGACCTCTGGCCTGTAAGTAGTCTCTGGCGGCAATGGCTTTGCCTGCGCGATCGCTTCGCCACCGTCATCAATGGCAATCCAGACAGATTGCACGTCCGAGACATGCTCCAGCTTCAGCACGCCGAGGTTCTCCAGGCTTTGTCGATATTCCAGGCTCTCCTTCTTATCCCAGAATGGGAACAAACGGTGCAGTTCACGCTCCTCAAGGCAGAGCCAGCGTAAACCCGAATCGCTGTGGCGCAGCTGGCCGCGGTGGCGAATGAGCTCAGCCAGCACCTGAAGCATTACCGCCTCGCCCAGACCTATGGTTGCAGCGAGGGTCGGTGAAATAACGAGGGGCTGCTCGGGAACTAGTTTTGACACTGAGACATCTGATCGCTGAAATTAAGGGTAGTTTGTATCGTTTTTGAAGACCGGGTTAACCGCTTCGACCTCATTATGATGGATCGTATCACAGGCCTGCGGCCCTTCCCTACCGCATGATTGAACCCGTTCACCCCGGCGAGGTAGACTGACAGCTTATCCCGACTTTCCACGATTTACCCACCGTGACTCCACAGCTTATTCAGGAATTTCTGCGCAGCGAAGATCTGCCGGCAACCTACGGTGAGGATATGATCACCTGGTTTCTTCCTGCCGCGCAGGAACTGCTCCTGCGACTGACGCCAAACCCAAATAAGCCACTGTTCATTGGCATCAATGGCGCCCAGGGCACAGGGAAGTCGACTCTGGCTAAACTTTTCGAGCTTTGCTGCACCAAGGCAGGGCTCCAGGTCGCTGTTCTCTCAATTGATGACTTTTATTTCTCAAAAGCTGCACGAGCGCAGCTTGCTGAGACAGTGCATCCACTGTTAGCGACCCGAGGGGTACCGGGTACTCATGATGTGCACCAACTGAAATCCTGCTTAAGTCGGCTGATGGACAGTCAGGCTGGCACCGTCAAAATCCCACGCTTTGACAAAGCGGCGGACAACCCGCTACCTGAAGATCACTGGGCCACGGCGACTCTCCCAGTTGAACTTATCATATTAGAAGGCTGGTTTATCGGGCTGGAACCGGAACCGTGCGAGCACCTTCTCTCACCAGTAAATCACCTAGAGGCGATCGAAGACGGCGACGGTTCATGGCGCAACTTCGTGAATAACTCTCTCAGATACGATTTCGCAGACTTATTCGGCCACCTTGATTCTCTTCTGATGCTGCAAGCGCCTTCATTTGAGCAGGTTTTCGCCTGGCGCAGCCTGCAGGAAGAAAAGCTCAAGCGGCACCGTGCAGCGCGGGGTGATGCAGACACGAGTGGCGTGATGAGCCCTGAAGAAATTGGCCGCTTTATTCAGCACTTTGAACGATTGACGAGACACGCCCTGAACACCTTGCCCGGGAAGGCAGATTGGGTTTTTCATCTAGATAGCCAGCACCGGGTCGCCAGCAAAACCTGCAAGTAGAGCCTAAAGATCAGGAGCCGGCTCCGTAATCACTGTTCTACCGCCTGAGGCTCACCCGCTTCCTGAAGATCCGCGCCCGCACGGAAAAACGGCTGTATCCAGACACGGAGTACCAAGCCAACCAGTATCACAGCCGCGAGTTGGCGCCAGATTGGATAGCTCTCACCGTGCGCAGCCATAGCAAGCTGCAAGGACCAGGAGAAAGACGCATAGGCGGCGTTAAGTGCCAGACCTGCCGCGATAGCAGTGCCAATAACTCCGACTAGATAAGCCAACAGAGATTTCAAGCCCAGCTGTTCTTTGATGACTCCCATCGTGGCTAAATTCGTAGCTGGACCGGTCAGCATAAATACCAGAGCAGCACCCGGTGAGATCCCTGCAAACAGGAGGCTGGCAGCTACAGGCGTCGACGCCGTGGCACAGATGTACATGGGCAAACCCACCAACACCATAACGAGCATTGCCAGCACACCGTCACCCCACTGCAAAAAGAACCACTGAGGCACCAGAGCAGTGATCACCGTGGCCGCGACTAGGCCAATAGCCAGCCACTTGGCGGTATCAGAAATCATGCGCCCATAGCCATACTTGACAGCCAGTATCAGACGCTCACCAAGAGGCAACTGCTGCTCGTCAGCAGGGGTCTGCTTGCTGCAGCAGCTGCCGCAGCTGCTCTCGGCTTCGCGTATGGCTTGCTTGCCCTGATCCAACGCATTCACCAGTATGCCCGCCACAATCGCACTGCTGAGCGCTCCGATAGGTCGGGCAATCGCAAATATCGGCCCAAGAACCGCATAAGAGAAAGAAATAGAATCGACGCCGGTTTCAGGGGTAGCTACTAAAAAAGATGAGGTGGCGCCTTTAGAAGCCCCTGCTTTGCGGATGGCTAACGCAGTGGGAATCACGCCGCAGGAGCAAAGCGGAAGTGGCGCACCGATAAACGCCCCTTTAACTATGGAGGTTATTCCCGGCTCAGCCAGCTGCTTCTCCACCCAACTGCTGGGAATGACCTGTCGGATTATGCCGGCCAGTAGATAACCCATCAGCAACCATGGGGCGCTTTCAATGACGAGATCCCAGAATATGCGCAAAAATTCCATCAGTTGACCCTCCCGGTAGTCGCGAGACCGCCGTTATCCAGCATTTCTAGAATGGAGCAGTGCGTCGCTTTTTCCAGGCCTCCATCACAATTATCCAGTAAGCGGCTCAACACTTTCTGCATGGCCTTGAGCTCGGCCATTTTGCGATTGACCTCATGCAACTTTTTTCGAGTAATGTCGGTGACTTCTTGGCAACTGTGACTCGACCGATCGAGTCTGATTGACAGCAGCTGAGCAATGTCCTCCAGCGAAAACCCGATGTTCCGAGCTGTTTTCACAAATTCTGCCCGATGGACATCTGCAGCGCTGTAAAGCCGATAGCCGGACTCACTGCGCTCACTGGCCTCAATAAGCCCGTGTTTTTCATAAAACCGAATTGTGTGTGCCGACAGGCCAATTCGCCCTGCCAGCTCGCTGATTTTCAACATTTAGCGGATACCTTCGTTTGACCGCGACTAAGTATAAGCTTAGAGACAACTCTAAGGTCAACTTTTCCATTGGGAGCTGAGCGGCAAATTTCAGGTGCACTCTTGAGGACACCTAGGATTTCAGAGTCCGCTCTATCCAACCGCCTATATCAACAATCTGCTGGGGACACACGGCATGTTCCATCGGGTAGATGAGATATTCCGGGTTAAATCCGAATTTCTGCAGCGTCGCCACACTCTGTCTGCCGAGTGACTCTGGCACCACAGGATCTTCGCTTCCGTGGCAAATCAACATGGGTAGCGCCTGCTGCACTGGATTAACAACAACTGTCGCAGCTGTAGCAAAATAGGTTGAAAGTGCCATTATCCCCGCCAGCCGATGCGAATAGGTCAGCGCTGCCTCAAAGCTCACTGCCCCGCCCTGGGAAAACCCGGCCACCATAATTCTTTCACTGGGCAAGCCGCGCTCTATTTCCCGGTCAATAAGGTCATGGACCCAATCTGCCGACTGGCGAAGCTGGTCGGTATCTACATGCCGATCAACGTCAAGTTGCTTGATGTCGTACCAAGCTGGCATTACAACCCCGTTGTTGATCGTTACAGGGATAGAGGGCGCGTGGGGAAAAACAAATCGCACGCCAAGGCCGGCTGGCAACGGAAGTTGCGGCACTATAGGCTCAAAGTCGTTGCCGTCTGCACCCAAACCATGCAGCCAGATGATTGCGGCTCCGATCGTTTCCCCCTGAGGATACTCAATCTCAACTGCGGGTAGATATGTCACGTTTTTGTCCTCCTATGACGAGCAGACTAGTGTATTGATCATGCAAATAACCGGCATTATCCAACATTCCGATTTCGCGCCTTGGGAATGGTATCGGACTGTTGTGACCCAGCGGCTCTTCGGACTGTTTCTGAAGGTCCTCTCTGATTTCCATTGTCCCATTCACAGTCAGATTGACAAGGCCACCATCACCTGCGCACGCTGTGCTTACCGAGGCAGAGATTTGCAGTAGCTAATAAAGCTGAATTAACATTCCGATCATGAAAAACGTCCTAATTCCGCTTTTTACTGCCTCTTTTATTATATTTAATACCAGCGTCCTCGCTGCGAAGGCTACCAGAGAAAATATTCTCGGGTCTTGGGAAGGCCCCTTGGTAATTGGCCGCGACAACATGAAGCTTGCCTTCACCTTTACCCTTCAAGGCGAAGAGATAGCTGCCGTCCTGACAAGTAGCGGCCTAGGTATTTACGGGATGCCTGCGGACACAGTACTCGTTGATGGCCGCAGAATCACTATCCGAATTCCAAGGCTGGACCTGGAATTCACCGGCGTGGCGCGGATGACCAAGTCCGGAGCGGTAATGCGAATCGATGGCGACTGGTTTCAGCACAGTGAGATGGTGCCTGTCGTTTTACTTCCGGTAGAAAATCCCAGCTTTTAGCAACACTCGGCTGAATGGCCGGGTCAGATCACAACATGTAGCGACAATTCACAACCACAGAATACCCTCAAGAACCTGATTATATTGACCATACCCTTTCGGAAACTTAGCTTCATTATTCGCTGGAGCCGTTCTGGCTAAATGAAGCGCTGTCGGCAGCTCAAATCATCTTGAAGTTTGCTCGAGGCGAGGCATGTGGTCCTTTACCGGCAGCATCGGGTTTTGCCAGTCGCCGTGCTTTGCCCGACAGACACAACATGCCTATACTTTGCGCTTTCCAGATAGCATACATTCAGGGTGACTGATGCGCTTTAGAGAACGCTACTGCGCTGCAAATAAGACGCTTGTCAGTGTGTTGATGAGCTATCTACTGCTTGTCAGCCCACTTTGGGCAACGACCATTCTCGGCATGAACATCGATGAAGTGGCGCAGGGCGCTGAACTCATCTTCGAAGGGAAAGTAGTCGAACACAACGTCCGGGAAAATGCCGCCGGCATGATTGTTACCTACGTCACCTTCAGAATCGAAGAATTGATCAAAGGCGAGTATGACGAACCTCTGCTGGAACTAAAATTCACAGGCGGCAGGTTGGGTGGGCAAATCACGGAAATCAGTGGCCTACGCATCCCGAGTCCCAACGAAGAGGGCATTTACTTCGTGGAATCCGTTAATCGCAGTTTGGTCAATCCGCTGCTGGGATGGTCTCAGGGACATTACTTGATATACGAACAGAACGGAGAGCGCAGAGTCAGCACCATCAATGACAGGCCCGTTACGGACGTTTTATCCACGCAATCTGTGCCGGTAGCCCTGCGAAGACCCGCCAGCGTTATCGATGGCGACACTGACCCGGCTACTGGCGTCGTGGCATCCAGCCAGACACTGGATTCAGCTCAGGGGTTAACGACTGAGTCATTTAAAGCTAAGATTCGGGCCCTTGTTGATAACTGAGGAAAAGGCTCCGACGCGCTGTCTGCGGCACCTGCCACCGAGAGCGAACTAATTGGGCAGTGGCAGCACGCTTCCTGAAGGATCTAAACCCTCGGCAAAAACTCGCAGCGCCAGTTCGTCTGAGTTGAGCGCTTCCCTGAACCCCGCCGTTAAATACAACTCTCCGGAAACGTCGGCACGCTGTGGTGGCAACAAATTAATCATTACAGGCTGAGCATGGCCCGCGCCCTCCTCAGGCGCTCTGACCAGAGTCACCGCGTAAATCTCCTTGCTATTCGGCGCCACGGCCAGAGAATAGCGCATCTCGTTTTTAAGCAGATTAAATTCTATGATCCCCTCAAACTGAACATTGCCCTCGTTAAACTCAATTACCCGACTGAGCACTTCAGGCAGAACACCCTTCACAATGGCAGGCGTGACCGCTGGTGAGCGACGAATGTGATTCGCTTTCTCATAGCTGTCGGCGATGGCCAGTAATTTAGAGTCACTGAGCATCGACCCGAGTATTTCAATGCCCACTGGCAGCCCATTGTCAGTGAAGCCAGCAGAAAAGGAGATTGCTGGCAAGCCCGAGTTCGCCGACAGCGTACAGTTGGCTCCAGTGGCGGGGTCGCCCGTCTGTGGATCTCCAAGTCTGACGGGCAGCTGGCCGATGGTTGGATACACTAGACCGTCCAGATCGTTTTCGCGCAGGGTGCTTTCGATAGCCGCACGCAGTTCGCTTCGCATTGACAAACGAGACTGATAATCGCTGTCGCTGACATTCAGCGACGCACTGTAGCGCAGCACTCCCGATACCGCTTGATGAAACAATCCCCGTTCAATCATCTCATCCAAAGAACTGACCTCTTCATTGCCAAACGTTGCTAAAAACCTCTCAAGGTCAGGTGGAAACTCAATGGACAGTACGTCTGAGTCGCTCAGAAGGGCGTCCAGATTCGGCACCTCAAGTTCAACAATTTCTGCTCCCTGCTCCGCAAACCAATTAAGTGCTGCATCGATTTCTGCTGTTACCGGATCGGCAGCGGTAGAGAAATAACGGGTGAGTTTGCCCAGTCGTAGCGCTCCAGGGGTAACAGTACCAAGCGTTTCACGAAACTGAAGTGCAGGGCGACCACTCATCAGCCCGGTAGCTGGGTCGGCCGGATCAAATCCTGAGACAATATCCAGAACAATGGCAAGATCCTCAGCAC
>Ga0163109_10000475_pt1 | contig 32415 bp, 27 predicted proteins | sample CRUFie1St13metaG_FD_108704 | JGI IMG/M metagenome (GOLD analysis project Ga0163109, IMG submission 108704) | Marine microbial communities from the Costa Rica Dome - CRUD Field 142mm St13 metaG | ecosystem: Environmental > Aquatic > Marine > Oceanic > Photic zone | place: Costa Rica: the Eastern...
AAAAAAATATTCCTAAAGTCAAAAAATATAAAATTTAAATTATTATTAATCCCTTTAACTTTTAATTTAACTAATAATAATATTTCAAATAAAAATCGAATCAACTTACTCTTTGCTATCCAAAATATTTTATATTTTTGGAAATTAAGTTTACTCAAAGTTAAAAACATTTGTTTTAAAGCATTGTCATTATCAATAGTTTTAGTATCACGAAGAAATAAGATTAGATCATATTCTTTAATATTGTTTTGAATAATATATTGCTTGATACATATTAGTTGTAATGGAGATGCTGCGAAATAAATATTAATTGATTTCTTTTGAATCATATTTTCTTACTTTAAAAATTAATAATACTATTTAATATAATTATTAATTAAATCAATTTTTAATAAATTTACATTTAATAAAATATTATTTATTAGAAATATTTTTATTTATTATATAAAATATAAAATTATTTATGCTTTTATTTAAGTTATAATTACATTCACTCAAACAATTATTATGCAGATTAATGGCTTTGATTCGGAAAAATTTTGGGATTATGAAAATGCTTTTTATTGGTTTTCTCCTAGATCAAGAATTGCCAAACAAATCGCTCATTGGGAAATTTATAAAAAAACTATTAATGTTCCTGGAGAAATAATTGAGGTAGGTGTCTTTAAAGGTTTATCTTTATTAAGATGGGCTACATTCAGAGAGATTTCAGAATGTGCTGACTCTAGGAAAATAATTGGATTTGATAATTTTGGAAGCTTTCCAATTTACGATGATATTTCGAAAGCTGATAATTCATTTGTAAATGATTTTAATAATGAAGCAGGGGATGGTTTAGATATTGAAGAAATAAAAATGATTTTTAAGGAGAAAGAGTTTAATAATTATGAGTTGATTAAAGGTGATGTATCCCAAACTATTCCAACATACATAAAAGAAAACCCTCATTTAAAAATTTCTCTTTTACATCTAGATGTTGATATTTATAAACCAACAGTTACTGCTTTAAACTTTTTTTGGGAAAGATTATCTCGAAATGGGATTTTAGTAATTGATGATTATAATTCTGTTGAAGGAGCAACATCTGCAGTAGATAATTTTCTTATGGATAGAGGAATTGTTGATCAGATTAAGAAAACTAATTTTTATTCATCACCTTGCTACATTATAAAATCATAAAATTTCCATAATTATAAGTTCTTTAGAATGCATGGTCGCCTGTGATTTGGCCTTCATTAGTGTAGCTGACCCAGTAACTCATAAGTTTAGTCCTTTTTTCTTGAACGTAAAACCAGCTAATAAAATTAATTTTTTCCTCTTCAAAATCCCCCTTTAAAATTTCATTGATTTTAATTTGGATACCAGATTCTTCAGGAATATTATGATAACTAACAAATTCTTTTCTACCAAGTAGGATAGTTAATGTACCCTTTGAAGCAATTTTATTGACATCGTCATGAGAAAATGAAGTTAAAAAAATGTTTGTTTGATAACCTTTGCCTATAATCCCGTGTCCCCAAGTAAAGCGCTTTGGAGGGAAATATTCTGTTATTTGTCCAGCTGCAATGTCAGTTGAGTATTTTGAATTAGAATTACCAACACTATAGACATAATTTGTATTTATCCTAGTGGGGATTTTCCCTTTAGTAATATCAAGCGCCTGAACTTTATTGCCTTTTTTGATTCTTATTTCCTTGACTTCTGATCCATTTCCACCACAAATCCATTCGAAGTTCTCTTTAGATTTTGTAAGGCTTTCATCAAAACCACCTTTTCTCCATGATCCAATTGCAGTTCCTTCGCAGTTAGTTGGGAAGAATATTAGATCTAAATCAAGATCTTTATTTGTAGCTATTGGATTAATAGAAGGTATCTTATATTCTTTATTATTTAAGTCCTTTTCATTAAGGTAATCTGGATTATCCTTTTGATTCTCGAAACTATGGGTAACTTCTAAAAAATTATCTTTCTTAAAAAAGTTGCCACAAATCATTCTTGGGAAAAAATCATTATATGGTAATTCAATTTCTACAAATGTATTTTTTTCTATCTTAGAAATATCTAAGTTTAAAATCTCATCTAGGAAGAAGAATTCGTTTGAAAAAGGATTTTCAAAATCTAAAGAAACTTTTTTTGAATCCAATATTTCATTATTAGGACTTTTTAAATAAATTTGTGCAAAAGTTTTGTCCCTTTTAATACTCCCATTGAAAATTGTAAAAAAGGGTGTAATTCCCTCTTCCCATTTACATCGCCAATTTGTCTCAATAATTCTTCCCGGTACTTTTTTTTCGTCAGTGTTTTTTATTCTCCCAGCAGAATGAACTCCTGAGAAGTTTGATTTAGAGGAATAAAAAGCCGTGATAGCAGGAAAAGGAAAACCGAAGTTTTCTTCACTAATAAATTCAATATTAGCTATTCCTTGAAATGGAACATTAATTTTCAATATATCTTTTATCGAAATTGCATAATGTTTGTCTATTAATTTCAGGGTCACTGTCTGGATTAAATCACCACTTTTGTTGTGAATTCTTATATTACATGTAACGCTTTCCATTTTATTTTTTATCATCCAGTAGTTTAAAAAAACTATTTGTACATCATTATCCTTTCCTAGAAGGAGTGGGAAAATGGCAGAAGATCTATTTGTATAATTTGACAAAACGTTTTTATACCCATCTTCCATCTTGGGATGAATTACTTTAGAGGAATTTGCTTTATTCATTAGTTACTTTTGATGGATAAATTATATCAAAAAGAAAAATTGTCTTTGTCATTTTATATTTTGTTTTTTAACTAAGATTTTTATCATATAATTTTTTAAAGTTGTAGTACTTTTTTCGCAAAACTAATAATTTCTCATAATATGACTCATTAATTAATGATTTTGTTCTATTTAAAATTTTACTTTCGTTATCACCATCTCTACTAGCATTATTTGTTGTATACCTTTTCCAAAAACCCTCTACAATATTTATATTTAATCTCGGTATTTTATTTTTAAGTTTAATCTTTTGCAAAATTTTATTTTCGTAATTTAAGTTTAAGAATTTAACTATTTCTGAAAAAATACTGTCTGTATTAGTAACAACATCTTCAAAGAAGATTAATTTATATTGTTGTCTATATTTAGAGGAATTTAATTTCTTTTCTAATAATTCAAAACATTTTTCTATTATAAGTATGCTTTTTTCAGTATTATTCGCTTTACAATATTCTTCTTCAAAGTTATATGCATACCATGGTAAGTCAGTATCTCTATAAAGGATTTTTGGAGTGAATTCCCTTGGATCATTAGCAATCCTATCAAGATAAGAACTGTAAGATTCTAATATATAAAGTGGATCTCTTAAAGAATAAAAAATTCGTGATTTTGACCCAAAAGTTTCCTCTATAAGGCAATTATTAAATGAGGACAAATGAACAATTATCGGGACATTCATTTTTGGAGCAACATTATTTTCGAAAATAATATCATTAGGTTCTTTTCTGAAAATTGATTTTAAATAGGCATACTTTTTAGGATGTCCTATTGCTGATAAAAGGTCTTTAATTCTAAAGTTAAGTTCTCTACCAATAGCCATGGTGTATGTAATTTCATCAAAGATGGTTCTTAATAATGATTTTGCAGCTTCTTTTTCAATTGAACCCAAGCTAAAAAGTATAGGTAAATAATCGAAAGATAATTCCCATTTTGTTATTTCCGTATTATTAATTGCCTTTAATAATTCAGCAATTAATATTTTCCCACTCCCTGAAAACCCATCAATTATTATTAGATTAGAGTTATAACTTTTATTCTTTGTGAAAACAACTTTACTCATAAAAAATTAGTATGCTACTAATGATATTTATCTGATAAATCAATCTTACATCAAGATATTTGATTTCATGCAAATCTATTATTTAACTATTTTGAAAATAATTAATTTTAATGATATTTTAGTTCTAATTTTATCATGAAGAAATATTTCAATTATTTTTGATAGGATATTTTTGTGGAAAACGATCAAATTATGTTTTAATAAATTATAACGTAGAAAAAAGATAAGATATTAATGAAAAACATTGTTTTATTGGGCTCAAATGGAAAAATAGGAAAAGCTTTTTTTATTAATAAAAAAAATAATTACAATATTTATCAAGATTTAGATTACAAACTTCAAGAGTTATTGTCTAAATCTTTTTTACTAAATAATAATATCGAATTTATTGTAAATTGTATTGGTTCTACAAAAAATTCATCATTTTTTTTTCACTCTAATTTTTTTATACCACTATCGATTGTTAGATCTTTAAATGAATTTAGTTTGTACTATGATAAAAAAATTACTTTTATTCATTTATCATCAATTGGAGTAAATGATCCCTATGGAAGATTATCTATTTCTAAAACAAATCTAAATATTGATCAAAGATTTCCTTTTGATTTTAATAAATATGAACTTTCAAAATGTTGTGCTGATTTTGCCATAAGAAATTTTTTGGCTAATAATGAAAAAGTTAGGACTTATATTTTTCAACCCTCTGTAATCATTGAAAAAAAATCACAATTTCTTAAAAAAGTTTTTTTCTTTTTACTACTATTTCCTTTTCGATTATCTTCTAAAGCAAGCCCTCCAGTAACCAAGCTTGAATATTTAAATTTTTACTTTGATAGAATATTAGAAGAAACAACAACTAAAAATTTAGATGAAAATGATTATATTAATACTTTGCAGGTTTATGAAAGAATACCACTCAATAAATTGTTCCCTAGATACAAATATATCTCTTTTTTAAAAATACCTATTAATAAAAGAAATCTTTATAGGATCATAAAATCTTTACCTACTATTTTCCCATTTTCATCATTTAAAAGAATTTTGATTTTTTTATCATTCATTTAATTATTTTTGTAAATGCCAAAAATTATAATCATTGTGAGTAGTTCATTGTATGTAGTTCAACATTTAGAACCTATAATTAATAAATTAAAAAGATACTCAGAATTATATTTAATATGCCCATATGATCAAAAATATAAAATAAAAAAAGAAGGTTTTAAGGTAATATATATTCCCCTTAAAAGAAATCCTTCTTGGGTAGATTTAATATCATTATTGACAACTTCTTATCACAGATTAATTATTAGACCGCAGATTGTATTATCTTTCACTGCTAAAGGCGGAGCTTTGAATTCATTTACTTTCTTTCTTGGCGGTAAGAATGTTCACTACTTTACAGGACTAAGGTGGGTACTATTTAAAGGGTTAAAACGTAAATTTTTTAAAATTTTTGATCATCTAATAATCAAATCTTCCAATATGCTTTATTGTGACGGACAATCACAATCTAATTATATTGCTAAGGAATTGAATACACTTCCGCCTAAGGTTATTGGCTCTGGATCATTAAGTGGAGTCAATTTATCGCTTTATAGTTCCCCAAAAGATGATGCAAATGATGCTTTATTAAAAAGTACAAAATATGTAAATAAAGAATTTTATAATCTTCTTCTAGAAAAGAAAAAAAATCATAATAAACCTTTTCTATTTGGTTTTATTGGGAGGATAGCTAAGGATAAAGGGATATTAGATTTAATCTCGGCTTTTAAAGAACACCAAAAAAATTATATAGATTCTTATATGATAATTATCGGTCCACAGGAATTAGATTATGAGTTCTTAAGCCAAATAAATAACCCAAATATATTGTATCTAGGTTTTAAAAGGAATGTTCATCTATATTTGAAATGTTTAGATACCCTTGTTTTGCCTAGTTATAGAGAAGGGTTCGGCTCAGTTCTCTTAGAGGCTGCAGCAAGTTCTTTACCCATTATTGCAACAAAGATTAATGGCCCAAGGGATTTTATAAGACATAAGGAAAATGGATATTTAATAGAGCCAAAAGATACTGAATCATTAAAAATAGGCCTTAACTTTTTCAGAGAGAATACAAATGAAGTTGAAGGATATGCTATTAAAGCTTTAGAAATCGTTTATGATAAATATGATGAAGATTATGTTTCAAACTTATTCGTAAAAGACCTTCTTTCTCTGTAAATTATTAATATTGTTAAATCTACTTATTATTTTTTTTGTTTTTACATGACATATCTAAGTTAGATCCGCATGATTATTAATTTACTAAAATCAATTATTTCAAAAAATCCAACTATAAAGTTGGCTATTATTCTTTTAATTGATTTTTGTATTTTCGTTTTTAGTTTTACTTTAATATTTAGTGATCACATAAATAGACAAAACTACTTTGAATTTTTAGTATTTTTTTTGGAATTAACTCTAATTTCCTATCTTATATATTTTTTTTCGGGTCAATATAAAAGTTTAATTAGATATGTTGGTAGCAAAGCATTTTACCCATTAGCATTTAGAAATTTTTTGATAACGATTACCCTTTCTATATTTATAAATTTGTTTCATAGTAAATTTGAGTTTGATTATAAGGATTTTATCTTTTTATGGATCAGTTTAACTTCACTAATAATAGCTTCTAGGATTCTTCTAAGGGATATATTTATACAAGTTTTAGGTCTTAAAACAAAGAGTAAATCGGTTGCTATTTATGGAGCAGGGGCCGCGGGTGGACAGCTCTATGCTTCTTTGCGATTGTCCGGTGCATATGAGGTGAAATTATTTGTTGATGATAATGAAAAATTATGGAAAAGAACAGTTAATGGTATCCCTATTAAAACTCCGTCTTATTTGAAGGAAATAAAAAACCAAATTGATCTTATTCTTCTTGCAATCCCCTCATTGTCTAATCAAAGAAGACTCAAAATTATAAACGATTTAGAGAAGATTGGACTGCCAGTTTTACAAATTCCAAACCTTGATGAAATAGCAGATGGGAGAGAGATAAATTCATTAAAGCCAATACCTTTGGAAGATTTGCTAGGAAGAGAAAGTAGTCAATCTACCTTTAATGATATGAAGCCTTTTTTTAAAAATTCTGTATGTTTTGTTTCGGGAGCGGGAGGTTCTATTGGCTCTGAATTATGCAGAACTCTAAAATCATTTAATCCATCTAAAATTATTATTTTTGAGAGAAGTGAACCTAGCCTGTTCGCATTGGAGCAGGAACTTATATCTGCATTAGATCCAAAAATATCTCTGATTCCTATCTTAGGTTGTGCTCAAGATGAAGATTTGCTAAATAGTATTTTCGAATCTCACAAAGTTGATTATGTTTTTCATGCTGCTGCATATAAACATGTACCACTTGTTGAGCTAAATCCTCTTCAAGGTATTCTTAATAATGTTTTCTCTACTGAATCAATTTGCAAGGCTGCATCAAATTCGAATGTAAAAAAAGTAACGTTAATTTCCAGTGATAAAGCTGTAAGACCAACTAATATTATGGGCGCTTCAAAGAGATTAGCTGAATTATTGGTTCAAGCTTATTCTGGATTAGAAAATAAAAAGATAATTCCTAATACTATTTTTTCAATAGTTCGTTTCGGTAATGTATTAGGTTCCTCAGGTTCAGTAGTCCCAACATTTATCAAGCAAATTTCAAAGGGAGGACCTGTGACTATTACTCACCCTGAAATTATTAGATATTTTATGACTATAGATGAGGCTTCAAAACTTGTAATTCAAGCAATGATATATGCCGAGGGAGGCGAAGTTTTTCTATTAGATATGGGAGAACCAGTTAAAATATACGATTTAGCAAAAGCTATGATACTTCTTAGTGGCTTAACAGTAAAAGATGAAAAGAATCCTAAAGGAGATATAGAAATTATTTTTACAGGATTAAGGCTAGGAGAGAAATTATATGAAGAACTTTTAATTGGTTCTAAAGCCACCCTTACAGAACATCCTTTAATTTTCAAGGCTAGGGAAAAAGGCATTGATGCAAATATCCTTTTACCAAAATTAGCGATATTAAAAAGTAGTATTTCCTCTTTAGATAAATCTTTAAGTTTAAAAATTTTGTCTGAACTTGTTCCAGAATGGAAGAAAAATTTTTAGTTTAAATTAATTTAAAATTGTTTAGTTAATTTTATAAAAAATAAAAAAAAAATATTTATATTGAAGTAATATACCTTTAATAAGATTTTTTAGAAAATTGAAAAATAAAATCCAAAAGATATGTTGTATTGGAGCGGGATATGTTGGAGGCCCAACCATGGCAGTTATTGCTGATAAGTGCCCTGATATTAATGTTGTTGTTGTTGATATTAATAAAAATAGAATTAAATTATGGAATGATAATGATTATTCAAAATTACCAATTTATGAACCTGGTTTGGATGATGTAATAAGAAGATGCAGAAATAATAATTTGTGGTTTTCTACTGATATTAAAGAAAATATTGCAACTTCTGATATGATTTTTATTTCAGTTAATACACCAACTAAAACTAAGGGAGTTGGTGCTGGAGAAGCCAGTAATCTTAAATGGGTAGAATCATGTGCCAGAGAGGTTGCAATTCATGCTAAGGGACATACCATAGTTGTTGAGAAAAGTACTTTGCCTGTAAGAACCGCAGAAGTTATAAAAAATATTCTTGAAGCATCTCAGGCAAAAAAAAATAATTCTGAAAAAAATTCATTTGATGTTTTATCTAATCCTGAATTTCTAGCAGAGGGATCTGCAATAAGAGACCTGGAATATCCAGATCGGGTTTTGATTGGAGGTGATAACCCTATTGCAATGAATGCTCTCGGCGGCATCTACGAAAATTGGGTAAAAAAAGAAAAAATACTTTATACAAATTTATGGAGTAGTGAGTTGGCAAAACTAACAGCTAATGCTTTTTTGGCGCAACGCATAAGCTCAATAAATTCAATAAGCGCCTTATGTGAAGCAACTGGGGCTGATGTTAGAGAAGTTTCAAGAGCTATTGGTACAGACCATCGCATAGGTTCAAAATTTTTGGATTCTGGTCCAGGATTTGGAGGGAGTTGTTTTAAGAAAGATATTTTAAATTTAGTTTATCTCTCAAAATATTTTAAGTTACCTGAAGTTGCTTCCTTTTGGGAATCAGTTGTAACTTTAAACAATTGGCATCAGAACAGAGTTTCTAGATTAATAGTAGAAAAATTATTTGGAACTTTATCTTGTAAAAAAATAGCAATCTTAGGATTTTCTTTTAAGGCTAATACCAATGACACTAGAGAGTCTGCAGCAATTCAGATTTGTAAGAATTTAATTGAAGAGGGGGCTATACTTCATATTCATGATCCAAAAGTGGATGTTAAACAAATTGAAAAAGATTTAAATATGAAACCAATCATTGATGAAGAAGTAAAAAATTTAAATAAAACTAATTTAGGTATGTGGAAAATGGTTAAAAATTTAGAAGATGTTTTTGAAGAAATCGATGCAACATTAATATTAACTGAATGGGAAGATTACTCAAAAATCAATTGGCAATCGGCTTCAAAAAAGATGCGCTCTCCTTCTTGGGTATTTGATTCAAGATCTGTTGTAAATCAAAAAAATGTTATTGATGCTGGGTTAAATTTCTGGCGAATAGGAGATGGTTCAAGTAATTAGATTTTTTTAATTTATTCCTAATTAGTAGTTTTTATTTTCCAGATCTGATTTAATATCTTTATAACTTTTTATCATTAATTCAATACCTTTATCAAGTGAAATTTTTGGGGAAAATCCTAATTTTCTTATTTTACTAGTATCTAGGAGTTTTTTTTGCATCCCATTTTCTTTTACAGAATTGGTCCAGCTTATTTTACCCTTATACCCTGCTTTTAAAGCTATCTTTTCAGCTAATTCTTTTATTGAAATATCTTCTCCAGCCCCAACATTTACATGTTCAGGGCTTTCCCATTTTTCTAATAGAAGTAAAAACGCATTGGCAGCGTCTTCTACATTAAGAAACTCTCTTCTTGGGGATCCAGTACCCCAAAGAATTTCGTTATCTTTTTTTTCCTCAGCAGCATCTACAAATCTTCTTACCAAAGCAGAAAGAACATGTGAATTCTCTTTGTCATAATTATCATTTTGACCGTAAAGATTGCATGGTATTGGACATATAGATTGCATATCTGTACTCTCAAATAAATATTTAGCTAATCTTATACCACTTATTTTTGCTAAAGCATAACCTTCATTTGTTGCCTCTAAAGGACCTTGCATTAAATATTCTTCTTTAATTGGTTGTTTTGATTCTCGAGGATATATACATGAACTGCCTAAAAAAAGAAGTTTTTCAACGCCAGAGTTTGCTGCTGCAAGCATAACATTATTTTGTATCATGAGATTTTCATATAAAAATAAAGCTTGATTGTTACTATTTGCTTTAATCCCTCCAACTCTTCCAGCGGCAAGAATAACTATATTAGGTTTGTTTTTTTCAAAAAAATTATCAACTTCGATTTTATTTAATAAATTTACTTCTGATTTGTTAGCAGTGATTATCTCATTATTTGGCTTTGAATTTAATTTTCTTAATATTGCTGAGCCTACCATGCCATTATGTCCAGCTATGAAATATCTTTTTTGCAAGCTTTTGGTCATATTTATATTTACTAATTACAGTTAATTTATCATAGATATTAAATCAAAATTTTTTGAAATGATTAAATTAATTGAATCAGAGGTAGTTTAAATTTAAATTTTTAGAATCTAAATCAGAACAAAAAATATTTTAATTGAAATTAAATTTGAATAATTTAAAATTAGATTATTATTTTTCTTCTCTAGATGATTAAAAAAAATTGTCAATATTTAAAAAATTAAATTATTTACAAAAGGTATTTTGTCTTTAATCAGTTTTATATTAAAGTTAATATATAATTCTTTAGTGCGATAAAAGAATTGATTAGTTTATTCATTTGAATTCATGTTTCTATTTATAAATAATCTATTTTTAGTTTTGGATATTGATTTTTTCTTTAAAATATATAAATTCTGAAAGTGATTTAATGCTTTAGTAATTCATTATGTTTTATTTTGATTAATCCTGTTTTCGCAATACCAAAATATTTAAAGATATATCAGAAATATCTTGGAAGAAAACTATATGTGGTTTTTTTTCTAACAGTTTTATCAGGTCTTTCCGAGGGTTTTGGTATATTGATGATATTACCTTTAATCTCTACATTTAAAAATAGTGAAGTTGCAGTCGATGGTGGAGTTGCAACTAAGTTATTATCAGATGTATTTCAATTTTTAAGATTGAATAATTCAGATACTTCTATTTTTATTCTTATAATTTTGGGTTTTTTAGGAAAGGGAGCATTACTTTTTCTAGCATATTCTTTACAGGCAAACCTAAAAGGGATATACATTAAAAATTTAAAATCAAATTTTTATAAAAGTATATCAAATATGACTTATAAATATTATTTAGAGAATGATACTGGGAAATTTACGAATTTAATAAATGAACAAATAAATAGATCTGCTCTTGCTTTTGGTAATTTGATGCTTCTTATAGTCAAAATTGTTAATAGTATTGTCTACTTATTTCTAGCGTTATTTGTTTCTTTTCAATTTGGTTTGTCTGCTTTGCTTATTGCATTTATTACTCTTTCTCTTTTTCAAAAACTAAGTGCTTATGTAAGAAATATGTCTAGACGAACAGCGGAAGAGAATGGAAAGTTATCTAAAAGGATTATTGAAATTTTTCAATCTTTTAAATATTTAAAAGCTACAGCTAAAATGAAGTTTCTTAATAAGCAAATATTTGAATCTATAAATATTTTGTCAAAGATTGAGAAAAAAAATGGCATTGCTTACGCATTTACAAGTTCTATAAGAGAACCTTTTATTATTATCTGTATAATAATAGTCTTATATTATCAGGTTATAATTGCTAAAAATTCTTTTGCTCCTTCATTAATATCGATAGCACTTTTTTATAGAGCTCTTAATGCTTTATTAGGTTTTCAAGGCAATTTTCAAGGTTTATTGGAATACATTGGAAGCCTTGAGATAGTTGAAAATGAATATAAATTTCTAAATGAAAATATAGAAAACACAAAAGGTATTGAAACTTATTTCCACAAAAGTATTAAATTTGAAAATGTCTATTTTGCATATGATAAAAATAATAATTATGTTTTAAAAAATATAAATATTGATTTATCTTCTTTATCAACAGTAGCGTTGGTTGGAAGTTCTGGAGCAGGTAAATCAACATTTGTTGATTTACTTTCTTATGTATTAAAACCGCAGAAAGGAAATATTCTTATTGATAATAAAAATATTAAAAATATTGATCTAAATAAATGGAGAACTCAAATTGCTTATGTATCTCAAGATACTGCGATTTTTGATGCAACTATTTTGTTTAATATAAGCATGACAGAATTACTAATAAATAAAGAAAAAAAATCAGTTCCGAAAGAGGTAATTAAGGCTGCAAAGCAAGCTTATATTCATGATTTTATTATGACTTTGCCAAATGGTTATCATACAGTTGTTGGAGAGAGAGGTATTAGATTATCTGGAGGGCAAAAACAAAGATTATTTATTGCTAGAGAGTTATATAGGAAACCAAAAATTTTAATATTAGATGAAGCTACCAGTGCATTAGATAGTGAATCTGAAAAGTTTATAAAAAATAGTATTGATTTGTTAAAAGGTAGGATTACAGTTTTAATAATTGCGCATAGATTATCAACCATAAAAGATGTTGATTATCTTTATGTAATTGATAAAGGAGAAATTATCGAAGAAGGTACATACAAATTTCTTAAATCTGATAAAAATTCATATTTTTCTAAATTGATTTCTTTACAGCAACTTTAAGTTTTTAATTTATGAAAAAAAATAAGAGAATTATCATTTTTGGATTTGGAAGTATAAGTAGAAAATACGTTAGGCTGATTAAAAAGAATTTTCCTGATATTGAGGTTTTTATAATTTCTGCTGGGAATATAAATATTTATAGAGAAATTAATCTGATAGATGGATATTATATTGATCATTCAAATATAAAAGAATTAAAACCAGATGGCATTATTATTGCTAGTCCTGCAACTCAGCATTTATCTGATACTTTAAATTGTTTAGATTTAAATATTCCAATCCTCATTGAAAAACCAATATCTAATAGTCTTAAAAATGTATATAACTTTCAAAATAAAATATTAGAAAAGAAATCAAAAATTTTGATTGGTTATGTTCTAAGGTATTCAAATAATGCAAATTTATTTAAAAAAAATATATCAAATCATAATTTAGGAGATTTATTATTCGCTAGAGTTTCATGCTCTTCTTATCTCCCTGATTGGAGGCCTGGTCAAGATTACAGAAGAACAGTATCAGCATCATCAAAATACGGAGGCGGAGTTCTCTTAGAATTAAGTCATGAGATTGATTATGCAAATTGGTTCTTTGGCCCTTTTTTAAAAGTCCAAGCCGTATTAAAAAATTCGGGAACCTTGGATATTGATGTGGAGGATACAGCTGATTTGATTCTTACAAATAGTCAAGGAATTAATATAGTAGTTCATCTGGATTTTTGTTCAAGATATCCAATTAGGGAATGTAAGCTTTATGGTTCAAAAGCTACTATGAATTTGGATTTTCTTGATAAAAAAATCGAAATAGTTGACTCTGAACATAAAACTTTGTTCTTCAATAAAGAAGATGATTTAGAACATTTGTTTGTGAAACAATTGACTTTCTTTTTAAAAGGGGTTTTTCATGAAGATTTTATTATAAATAATGTTAATGATAGTATTGAGACACTTAAAATAATTGAATCAGCAAGAATGTCAAATCAGTTAAATAAGGTAATAGAACTTTGAAAAAAATTTATTCTTTTATTTTTGCTAGAGGAGGATCAAAAGGTCTGCCAAATAAAAATATAAGAATACTAGTGGATAAAACTTTATTAGCTCATTCAATCAGTATTGCGAAATCTACATCAAGAGTAAAAAAAGTTTTTGTTTCAACAGAATCTGAAAAGATTTCAAAATTAGCTCAAGAATATGGAGTAGATGTTATTCCTAGGCCTGCTAAATTAGCAGAAGATGACAGCCCAGAATGGTTAGCATGGCAGCACGCTGTGAAATGGGTAGAATCTAGGTTTGGGAAGTTTGATACTTTCTTAAGTCTTCCTTGTACTTCGCCACTAAGAATTGTTGAGGATGTGGATAAATGCTTAGATGCTTTGGATAATGAATCTGAGATGATAATTACTATGACGGAATCAAATAGAAGTCCATGGTTCAATATGGTTTCTGAGAATTCAAAAAAATACGTTAACGTCATTTTAAAAGATACCAAGCAAATTTATTGCAGACAGAAAGCACCAGTTGTTTTCGATATGACAACGGTCGCATATGTTACTAGGCCAGATTTTATAATAAATAATAATTCAATATGGGACGGGAGGGTTAAAGGAGTCATTATTCCAAAAGAGCGATCTATAGATATAGATGACGCTTTTGACTTTAGTGTCGCAAAGTATTTAATGCATGAAAGGATTTCAAAAAAAAATAATGGATAAAAAAGTTGTCTTGATTACAGGCGCTGCGGGCAAATTAGGAGAATCTTTGTCTAAATCCGTATTAGAAAATAATGGCAATATAGTTATTGCAGATATTAATTCTGATAAACTTTTCAAACTAGCAAAAACATTGCCTTCAAATAGGGTATTGGCACAATGTTGCGATGCTTCCAAAAAAGAAGATCTATTGTTATTAACTGAGTTAGCTTTTCAGAAATTTGGAAAGATAGATGCTGCAATTCATTCTTCATATCCTAAATCAAAATCATGGGGTACTTCATTTGAGAATCTAGAATTTGAAAATTTGAGGGATGATCTTGCCTCTCATCTTGGAGGTGCGTTAATATTTTCCCAGATTATGATTAAATTTTTTCTAAGACAAAATTATGGAAATCTTATACATATTTCATCTATTCAAGGAGTGTCTACTCCAAAGTTCGAACATTATGAGGGAACAAATATGATTTCTCCCATAGAATATAGTGCAATTAAAGCTGGATTAATATCTATTACTAAGTATTTAGCTAAATATTATAAAGGTAAGAACATAAGAGTAAATTGTATAAGTCCAGGAGGTATTAAAGATAATCAAGATGAGATTTTTCTTAGAAAGTATAGAGAATCCTGCAATAATAAAGGAATGTTGGATACTCAAGATATATCAGGATTGGCACTTTTTTTAATTTCTGATGATTCTTTATTTATTAACGGACAAAACATAATAATTGATGATGGATGGAGTTTGTAAAATAAAATGCAAAATATACTTAATTCAGGTAAGTGTTTTTTAATTGCTGAAATAGGAGTAAATCATAATGGAGACCTTGAATTAGCAAAAAATCTTATTTTTGCCGCTAAAGAGTCTGGAGCTGATGCCGTTAAATTTCAAACTTTTAAAGCCGAAATACTTGCTTCACAATCAACTCCAAAAGTTCAATATCAAATTAAGAATACCGTAGCTGGTGAAAGTCATTTTCAAATGTTGAAAAAGCTTGAACTTTCATACGAGGATCACTTTCCTTTGAAGGAATATTGTGAATCTCTTAAAATTGAATTTATTTCTACACCTTATGACATTAAAAGTGCAATTTTTTTAAATGATGATTTGGACGTAAGGTTTTTTAAAACTGCTTCCGCAGATATAGTTGATATCCCATTACAAGAATTCATCGCATCTACTGGTAAAAATTCAATTGTTTCAGTTGGAATGGCATCACTAGGTGAAATTGAAAAAGTTTGTGAAATATATTATAAAAATAATAATAAAAATTTATCCTTACTACATTGCGTTTCTAATTATCCTTGTAGTGATAATAGTTTAAATTTGAAAGTGATCAAAACTTTGCAGAATGCATTTGGATTGCCTGTAGGATACTCTGATCATTGCTTAGGAGAAACTGCAGCAATTATTTCAATTGCCTTTGGAGCTAAAATAATTGAAAAGCATTTTACATTAGATAAAAACTTACCAGGACCAGATCATCCTGCATCATGCACCCCAGATGAATTTCTTAATTATTCAGAAGCTATTAGAAGAGCAGAAAAAATGCTTGGTAGCTCTATAAAGAGATGCCAACCAGAAGAAATTGAAATGTCAAAAGTCTCAAGAAAAAGTCTACATTTATCTAGAGATAAAAATGAAGGTGATGAGCTAAACGAGGATGATTTCTTAATGATGAGACCAGGTACGGGTTTTAGTTATGATAAAAAACGGTTTTTGGTAGGAAGAATTTTAAAAAGAAATCTTAAAAAGGGACATTTAATTCAATTTTCTGATTTTTTATGAAGGATTTAATAATTTTAGGTTCTGGAGGGCATTCAAGATCAGTTGTCTCAATAGCTAATAGCATGAATGAGTGGAATATTTTAGCAATAGTAGATTTTAATTTTAATGAAAAAAATGAATATATATACAATGTACCTGTTAAAAGTTTTGATGAAGTAATTAATAAAATTAATCCATCAAAATTAAATGTTTTTATAGCTATTGGAAATAATATGGAAAGATTTTACATCTATAAAAAAATAGAAAAATATAATTTCTCTTACCCTAACCTTATACATCCTTTAGCATGTTTGGATCCTACTTCACAAATAGGAAAGGGAAATTATATTGGACAGTTTTCTAACTTAGGGGCGTATTCAAAAATTGGAGACTTCAATATTATAAATACATACTCTAATATTGAGCATGAAGTATCTATAGGAAATTTCAATCAACTATCACCTGGTTCAATTATTTGTGGAAGATCTACTTTACAATGCAAAACTTTTATGGGAGCTAATTCTGTGATTATTGATAAATTAAAAATTGCTGAACATACTACAATTGGTGCTGGCGCAGTTGTTATAAAAGATATAGAATTTCCTAATAATACTTATATTGGGGTGCCGGCAAAGATCAAATGATTTATATCTCTACAGGTGGATTTTATAATAGAAATGCTTATGAAACTACCCTGGAGTTTCAACAAAATCAAATTTTTAATATTGAATTATCTGGTGGTCTTTTTGAATCTTCATTAATTCCAAATTTAAAGAGTCTTTCTTCAAAATTGAATTTTCAAATTCACAATTATTTCCCACCCCCTTCAAAACCATTTGTATTTAATTTGGCTTCACAAAATAAGGATATTTCAGAAAGAAGTTTTGATCACGCATTAAATTCTATAGAGATTGCTTCAGATATTGGTAAAGGCTACTACAGTTTTCATGCAGGATTCTTGTTGGATTTAGAAGTAAATGAACTTGGTAAAAAAGTTAAAAAAAGACCTCTTAATGATAGATCAGAAGCAGTTCAAATTTTTATAGAGAATGTTAATAAACTTGCAAATATAGCAGAACAAAAAGGCATTAAATTATTAATAGAAAATAATGTAATATCAGCAAAAAATTATGCTGAATTTAAAGAAGATCCCTTTTTAATGACACAATCTGAAGAATGTATTCAAGTAATGCAATCTGTTCCAAATAATGTAAAAATGCTTGTTGATTTAGCTCATTTGAAAGTTTCTTCAAATTCTTTAAATTTTAATGCGATTGAATTCTTGAATAAATGTGATTCATGGATTTCTGCTTATCATCTTAGTGATAATGATGGGACAAGAGATAGTAATGAACCTTTTAGTAAATATTCTTGGTTTTGGCCATATCTTAAAAAAGATTTAAATTACTATAGTATTGAGGTTTACACTGATGATTTCTCTGTACTAAAAAAACAAAAATTATTTTTAGAACAAATGCTAAAATCTTAAATCATAGTAAATATTCTTTGAATATCAATAAATTTTTTTTTAAGATGAGATAATTTATGAAAAATTTAGACAAATTTCTTATTCAATCTGATTGTATTTTGAATGATGCCTTTGAATTATTAAATGAAAATGGTAGAGGAATCTGTGTAGTTGTAGAGGAAATGAAGATAGTTGGAATATTAACTGATGGGGACATAAGAAGATTTTTACTAAAAACAAATGATTTAGGAAGTAAGGTTGAGGATGTTATGAATAAGGATTATTTAGCCTTACACGTAAATAGTAGCGAAGAATTAGTCAGAAGATCTTTTAAAAATGGAATGAAAATCATACCTCTGCATGATGATGATTTTCGAGTTGTAGATATTGCAGATGTCCAGAATAGTTATAAAATTCCTGTGCTAGAGCCAAATCTTGAAGGAAATGAACTTAAATATATAGTAGATTGCCTTGAGACAAACTGGATTTCTTCAAAAGGTAAGTATGTTAAAAAGTTTGAGGAAATGTTTAGTTCCATGCATAATGGTATTTATTCTTTGTCAGTATCTAGTGGCACGACAGCTTTGCATCTTTCTTTAGTTGCTTTAGGGATAGGAGATGGTGATGAAGTAATTATTCCAAATGTTACTTTTGCTGCTTGCGCTAATGCAGTAATTCTTTCAGGGGCAAAACCTTTATTATGCGAGATTAATCCCTTTTCATGGTGTATAGATATCAACGAAGCTGAGAAATTAATCACAGAAAAAACTAAAGCGATAATGGCGGTTCACCTTTATGGTCAAGTTTGCGATATTGAGTCTTTACTCGCGTTGTGCAAAAAGAAAAATATATTTCTTATTGAAGATTGTGCGGAAGCAATTGGGAGTTCTATTAAGGAAAGACGCGTTGGAACTTTTGGTGATGTTGCGACTTTTAGCTTTTTTGGAAATAAAACTATATCTACTGGAGAAGGAGGTATGATTTTGTTTCAGAAAAAAGAGATCCAAAAAAAAGCTAGGATTTTAAGAGATCATGGAATGAATACATCTAAACGCTATTGGCATGATGAAATTGGTTTCAATTACAGATTGACTAATATGCAGGCTGCTCTAGGTGTAGCGCAGCTTGAAAGATTTGATTCTATTCTTGAAAAAAAATTAGAAATTGCAAAGTTGTATAAGAAAAATCTTAAGGGAGAAAGAAATATTTTGATGCTTCCAAATCAGTATCCAAATGTTGTTCATTCTAATTGGCTTTTTACAATAATTATCGATAATAGATTTAAAAGAGATTTGTTAATTCATGAACTGAATAATCTTGGTATAGAAACTAGACCAGTTTTTTATTGTTTGAATATTATGCCACCTTATATTAATTTTGAAACTTCTGAAAGTCTTTTAAATTCTCTAGAAATATCAACTAATGGTTTATCTTTACCTACTTCATTATCTCTTACAAAGGAAGATATATTGTATGTTTGTAATTCATTAAAAAATTTATTAAGATTGGAAAATGTCCAGAATTAAAAGATATTTACACATAATCCCAAGTTTAAGATATGGTGGCGCAGAATCTTTTCTTTTGAGATTAGTTGATAATCTTGAAGGTATTCATTTAATTTTAACTTTAAAAGATTCTTCTATAGATGAAATAAGAGTCAAAGAACTGAATAAAAAGAATTTAATATATTTAAATCTAAATTTAAAAAGAGTTACATTCAAAAAAATTAAAATCTTTTTTAAATATATTTTTGAACTAAATAAAAAAGATAGAATTTTTTCATGGCTTTATATCTCTGACTTATTAGCGACATTTATAAAAGTTGTTTTTAGAATAAAAGCACCTCTAATTTGGAATGTTAGGAACACTTTAGTAAACAAGAAAGATTATTCTTTCTTTACTTATTTATCCTATATTGTATGTTTGAAATTATTTAAAAATATCCCTGATAAAATCGTCTTCAATTCGAAAAAAGCGATGGATCAGCATATATCTAAAGGATACCCTTTAAATAAATCCATTATTATTTACAATGGGTTTCAAAAGTTGATTAAAGAAAATCCTTCTAAACTTAAAAAAAAATTTCTTAATTTAATTTGTGTAGCGAGATATCATCCTCAAAAAAATCATTCACTTCTAATAAGAACATTATCTTATTTTAAAAAAAAGTATAAAAGAAAATTCGTTTTGCATTTGGTTGGTGAGAATATAGAACTTAAAAATAAGGAATTAACAAATCTATTAAAATCAAATCAAATTTTTGATTCTGTAAAACTTTATGGGACTCTAAGTCCTATCGAGGTTCATAAATTATTTGCTATTTCAGATATCTCTTTACTATTTTCTAAATTTGGAGAATCCTTTCCTAATGTAATAGCAGAATCAATGCTTTATGGAACTATACCAATATGCACCGAAGTAGGTGATGCAAGATATATTATCTCGAATTTTGGGGAAACATTGTCTCTAGATATTTCGCCAGAAGAAATTTCTGAAATTATTTTAAAATATGCAAATTTAAAAAATTATTCATCTGAAATTTGGATACAGAAAGTAAATTCATGCAAAGATTTTTCATTAAATAGATTTAATATCAAAAATATTGCCAGCAAATTTAATGATTTATAGATAGAAAGATATGCTAAATCAAAAAAAATATCAGAATTTAATTTTAGAATTTTTTCTTGTTTCAACTAGTTCTATTTTATTTTGGTATCTTACTGGGCTTTTTGATGGGAGTGGATTTGGAACTGATATGAATAGATATTTTTATAATTATCAAAATCTAGGCTTTAAAGGTGATTTTAGAATTTTTTCGGATATATTTGCAGGAGCTTTAAAAGATCCAATTAATTATGTCGTCCAATATGGATTTAAATTAATTGGATTTTCATTTCATGCTTTTATTCTTTTCGTAACCTTTTCTTTCTATAAAGGTACTACATATAGGTTGAATATTCTTTTTGGTAAAAGAATAATTATATTGCAAATATTTACCGTCTTACTTTGCTCTTTATATCTAAGGATTTCAGTTTATACAGCTTTTAGAAATTCTGTTGCGCTCGCGGTTGTGCTTTTTTTCTGTATTCAAACTATTGATGAGAAAATAGTATCAAAGAAATTTTACATAGAACTTTTTTTTACTATATTCGCTACTTTTTTACATCTTGCCTCAGGATTGTTACTCCCTTTTCTTTTTCTAAAAAAAATATTTAAGAAATATATCAAGTTATTTAATTTTATTTTCTTTTCAATTTTTATACTTTATAGCTCTGGATTGATATATAAATTTGGATCTATGTATAGTAATCCATTATTTTCCGAATTTAAATTTATTTTTAGAGCCCTAACTTTATCATCTAAAGATGGAAATTTTTACGAAGTTGGACCTACTCTTTTAAAGTCTTTATCTATCATTTTGCCAATTTTTATAATTGAAATTACGAAAAAGTACTATACAAATTATCAAAAAATTAATTTAGAACCACTTACTTTATTTTATAAATATATTTCTATAGTTACTATGCTAATGAGTAATTTTCCTTATAATGACCGAATCTTAATGTATGGCTGGCTATTTATTCCTGTAATGTTAAGTCTCCCTTTTTATGTGACAATAAAATATATATTCTTTCCTTGGACGTTAAAATTTAAAAATTAAACATTCAATTATCTTTAACTAATAGAAACTTTTGAATTACTTTATTAAAGTATTAATAAATTTCATGTAGAGTAAGTTTAGATAAGAAATAATTAATTGATTAATAACAAAATGCCAATTATTGTTACGGGCGCGGCAGGATTTATAGGTGCTAAATTAGTAGAAAAACTTTTAACTAATGATGAAAAAGTAATAGGAATTGATAATATAAATTCTTATTATGAAAAGTCATTAAAGTTAGATAGGATTAAAAATATTGAAAAAATAAAAAAAGGTAATTGGGATTTTTATAAAGAATCTATTTGTGATGATATTTTTTTAAATAAACTATTCATAAATAAATCTCCAAAAATTGTTGTTAATCTTGCAGCTCAAGCAGGTGTAAGATATTCTCTGGAGAATCCTGAATCTTACATTCAAAATAATCTCTTGGGGTTTTCAAATTTAATAGAATGCTGTAAAAAATATTCAGTCAGTAATTTTATATATGCTTCAAGTAGTTCAGTATATGGGGGGAATAAATCACTTCCTTTTGATGAAAATGCATCTGTTAATCATCCAATAAGCTTATATGCAGCGACAAAAAGGGCGAATGAATTAATTGCTCATACTTATAGTCATTTGTATAAATTACCTACAACAGGACTTCGATTTTTTACAGTATATGGTCCATGGGGTAGGCCGGATATGGCTCCAATGATCTTTGCAAAGTCAATACTATGTGAAAAGCCAATTCAGGTTTTTAATTATGGTGATATGGAAAGAGATTTTACTTATATTGACGATATAGTAGAGGCTCTTTTCCGATGTTGTTATAAACCTGCTATACCTGATATTAATTTTGATGCAATTAACCCAAGTCCGTCAACTTCTGATGCACCTTATAGAGTTTTTAATATTGGTAATAGTAGCCCAATTAAACTACTTGATTTTATTAATACTTTGGAGAAGTCTTTAGGTAAAAAAGCAATTTTAGAATTTAAACAACTTCAACCAGGAGATGTTAAAAAGACTGCTTCAGATATAAAAAAACTTAATGAGTGGATTGGATTCATACCTAAGACTTCGATAATTGATGGCATTGATAATTTTTGTAAGTGGTTTAAAAATTACTATGGATATTATTAAAATAATTAAAGAGATATAGTTTATCTTAAGTTAATTTCTTAAAAAAGTTTTTGCTTAATTTACATCTTATTTTTAGACAATAATAAATCTTTTTTTATCATCTCTATTATTAACTCTTCTAAGGTTATCTTGGGTTCCCAACCTAATTTTATTTTTGCCTTAGTTGGATCACCTAAAAGTTCTTGAACCTCAGCAGGTCTAAAATATCTTGGATCAATACGAATAACTACTTGCCCATTATCAGCCCTTATTCCCACTTCTTTTAATCCTTCACCTTCCCAAATAATACCAATTCCGTTATTCTCTCTTCCCCATCCAAGCTCTCTAGCTGCGATCTCGATAAATTTTCTTACTGTTTCCATTCTACCAGTTGCTATAACGAAATCCTCAGGGATTTTTTGTTGTAGCATTAACCATTGCATTTCTACATAATCTTTAGCATGACCCCAATCTCTTTTTGAATCTAAATTACCAAGATATAAACAATCTTCTATCTCATTATGAATTCTTGCGAGACCCCGCGTTATTTTTCTTGTTACGAAGGTTTCACCTCTTCTGGGACTTTCATGATTAAAAAGTATCCCATTACATGCAAAAATTTTATACGCTTCTCTATAGTTTATAGTTATCCAATATGCATATAACTTAGCTACTGCATAAGGGCTTCTTGGGTAAAACGGCGTACTTTCTTTTTGAGGAGATTCTTGTATAAGGCCATAAAGTTCACTAGTACTTGCTTGATAGAATTTTGTTTTTTCAGATAAGCCTAGAATTCTTATAGCTTCCAAGATTCTTAATGTTCCTAATGCATCGCTATTTGCTGTATATTCGGGTGATTCGAAACTAACTGCTACATGACTTTGAGCTCCAAGATTATAAATTTCGTCAGGCATTACTTCTTTTATGATTCTTATCAAATTAGTTGAATCAGTCAAATCTCCATAATGAAGAATAAAATTCTGACTTGATGCATGAGGATCTTCATAAATATGATCAATTCTTCCTGTATTAAAACTACTTGAACGTCGTTTTAATCCATGTACTTCATATCCTTTCTTAAGAAGCAGTTCAGCTAAATAACTACCATCTTGTCCTGTAACCCCAGTTATAAATGCTTTCTTTTTCATATTTTTTACCTATAACGTTTAAATAAAAAAAATTATTCTTATTTTTAACCATATATTATTTATAGCTATTATTTGAAATTCTGAAACTTAATTTTGTTAAGTTTAAATTTGATTGAATTTAGTTAAAAATTCTATATTTTAATTTGTACTTATTTATATATTTTAAAAAAAAGACGATATTTTTTTTAATTGATTTTTCCAATTAAGATCTGCAATAATATTATCTAAGGTAGATCATAAATTATATGAAGCGTCTTCTAATTACTGGAGGTACTGGATTTATTGGGAGTCATACATGTCTATTATTGTTAAGTAAGGGGTATGAGTTGATTGTTGTAGATTCTTTAATAAATAGTTCTTTTGAGTCTTTAAAAAGAATTAAAAATCTAATTAAAAAAGAATCTTTTACTGAAACAAAGATAAATTTTTTTAAAGGTGATATCGGAGATTGTAAATTTATGAGCGATATTTTTAAAAGATATAGATGTCAAAATAAACCAATAGAGGGTGTAATACATTTTGCAGGTTTTAAATCTATATCTGAGTCTTTTAAAAATCCCTTTAAATATTACGAAAATAATGTAAGTAAGTCTATTGCCCTATTCAAGATTATGGATATGTATGAGTGCAGAAATTTAGTTTTTAGTAGTAGTGCAACTATTTATAGCGATTCAGAAAAGAGTTTTTTTTCAGAAAATAGTAAAATAGGACCATCAAGTCCATATGGTCATACGAAATATATCATAGAGCAGACCTTAAATAAAATTTTTATATCAAGTGATAAGAAATGGAGAATAATCAATTTGAGATACTTCAATCCAATAGGTGCTCATCCTTCAGGGAATATTGGAGAAAACCCCCTTCAAAAGCCTACAAACTTGTTCCCCATTATCAATCATGTAGCTATTGGTAGATTAAAGGAATTAAATATATTTGGTGAAAATTGGCCAACTAAAGATGGAACGGCGATTAGAGACTATATTCATGTAATGGATATCGCTGATGGGCATCTAGAAGCATTGAAATATCTTTTTAAGAATAAATCACAAATATTATCTTTAAATCTAGGAAGAGGTAAAGGAACCAGTGTTCTTGAATTATTAGAAATTTTCCAAGAAGTTAATAATTGTCTCATACCCTATCGAATAAGGGAAAAAAGAATTGGAGATATTGCTTTTGCAGTTGCTAATAATCAAAAAGCAATTTCATTATTAAACTGGTATCCCAAAAGATCATTAGAGCAATGTTGTAGAGATGGATGGAATTGGCAGAAGAAAAACCCATTAGGATACATCGATAATTAAAAACTTTAACTGTCAATTCTCTTTAACAATTGCTTCTGTTTAGATAATTCCTATTAAAGAAACAATTTAACTATTTATCCCTACCATATTTATCTTCAAATCTGACAATATCATCTTCTCCAACATAAGCACCACTTTGAACCTCTATAAGAACCAATGGAATTTTTCCTGGATTGCTTAATCTATGTTTAGAACCTAACGGGATATATGTACTTTGATTTTCAGATAAGACTATTAACTTATCGTCAATTTCTACTTCAGCAGTCCCAGAGACCACAATCCAATGTTCTGATCTATGATGATGCATTTGTAACGAGGTTTTTTCACTTGGTTTCACATAAATTAGCTTAACTTGCCATCTTGATCCTTCAACAGTAGATATATAATGACCCCAAGGTCTAAAGGTTTTAAGGTGTTTTTGCCCTTCTGCAATATTATTATCTTTAAGTTCTTGAACTATATTTTTAACTTCTTGAGATTGATTTTTATTTGACACTAATATTGCATCACTTGTTTCAACAATAATTAAATCTTGAATCCCAAGTCCCACTATTAATCTATGGTCACTTTTTAATAAACAATTTTTTGAATTCTTAATAAACGTTTTACCTTGAAGCACGTTACCATTTTTGTCTTTATTTAAAATTTCCCAAACTTTTCCCCAGCTGCCAATATCACTCCATCCTGCATTTAAAGGTAATACGAATCCTTTTGCAGTTTTTTCCATAACAGCAACATCAATTGATATTGCTGGACATTTTTCAAATGATTTTGCGTTAATTCTTTGAAAATCTAAATCATATTCACTTTGTTCTAAACATGTTTTACAATTATCAACTAATTCGGGATGGAATTTATTTATCTCATCAATTATTACAGAAGACTTAAATATAAAAATTCCGCTATTCCATGAATAGTGATCGTCTTTTACAAATTTTTTTGCGATTTCTAAATTAGGTTTTTCAATAAACTCCAAAATCTTACTTCCTTCTTTATTGTCTATATTTAAAGGACTTTCTGATTTGATATAACCATAACCAGTCTCAGGTGATGATGGAATGATCCCAAAAGTAACCAATTTGTTTTGATTAGCTTGCTTCACACCTGAATTTATTGAATCAATAAAATTTTCTTTATTCAAAATTTCATGATCTGATGATAAAACTATTATTATTGGATCTTCTCCATCTATTTGAGCTTTTAAAGCTGCAATTGTTATTGCTGGAGCCGTATTTCTTCCAAAAGGTTCAAGTAAAATAGAATGAGAATTAATGCCCAATTCTCTTACCTGTTCTGCAACTATAAACCTATGCTCTTCATTACATATCAAAATAGGATCAGAAAGGTTATCTATCTCAAAAATTCTCTTAATGGTTTTTTGCAATAATGAATCTTCGTTAGAGGAAGTTATTGATAAGAATTGTTTTGGATAACTATGTCTTGAAAGAGGCCATAATCTTGATCCAGAACCTCCACATAAAATTACAGGTATGATTCGCGAGAAACTCATATATTTTTTTTTTGAGTTCCAAATTTGTTAAATTTATATTAACTCATATATGTAAAAAATAATAACTTTCTTTATTCTTTATAAAAATAATTATTTTTATAAATTTTTTTTACTTAAGAATTTCTTGCAATGGAAATATGTTTTTCGTAAATTTGCTATAAATCATCATATTTAAATTTTTTTTCATCAACTATATTCTTTAAACAAGTTAAAAGAATCCAAGCGAGAATACTTACCTTGCCATCAAAATATTGAACATCTACTAACTGAGAAACTAGGAAAAAGAAAATCGAGGCCCAAATAGCTCTATCATATAAATCTTTATATTTTTGATCTTTTGGGTTATTAAATAAAATTTTGCCAGAGATAAACAATAGAATTAAAATAGTTGAAAATAATATTACTGCAGATGGTATTCCATAACTTACAGACAATTCTAAAAAAAGATTATGGGTATGCCCCTTCCAAATATTTGTCTGAACTTCATAGATTACTGGAAATGATGCCGCCCCTAATCCTATAAAAGGTCTAAAGAAAGAATATTTTATTGCATTTAACATAATGGCAATTCTTGTATCTTGAAATGTATATTGACTGTATCCTTCAGGTGAAAATCTTAACCAAAAATCCTTATTAATTAACTCTCTAAAGAAATTCTGAAGATCCCCTGAGAAAAGCGGTGAAACAATCCAATTCGTGAAAAAGATAAATAATAATAAAAGAGGTATAATCCAAATCAAGCTTTCTGAACCAATTACTAAAGGTAAAGAAATCAATAGACCTCCCCAAGCACTTCTAGAAATCGTCAAAAAAGTGGCGAGTCCAACCGAGATCAAGAAAGCAAAAGCTATTGATTTCTTATAAAAAACTTGGTTTTTTTCAAGAATAAATGCTAAACAAAACGGCCAAATAAAATTTAGCCAACAACCAGCATAGTTTTGATTAGAGAACAAACCACTAAGCCCTCTAGTAACCTCTATTGGTTTTTGATACCAAACAATAAGACCATTAAATAACTCGAATGGTCCATTCCAGTTAAAGAAATATTGACCAAAGCCAGTTAATATAACAGGGAAAGAACCTGATATTAGGATAAGCCCTAGATTTCTTCTTTTATCTTTGTTGTTTAGATAGGGTTGAAATCCCCAAAAAAGCCAAAAAAAAGGCAACCAGTTTGCCAACCCAACAAAAGATAAATTAGGATTCCATAAACCAGGGTTAGGATTTGTAAGAATATAGTTCTGAAAAATAGTACTTAAAAATATTAGTGACCCACAAATAAAAAATGATTTATTCCAATTATCTTTAAAATAGTTTTTATTGTTAGTAAAACTTCCAATTAACGCAGCAATAATTAAGAATAATGCTGAAAATACTAGTGTTGATGAAAGTAAAAACACTCCTAAAAAGAAGAAAAATTGACCTAAATTTTCTTTTTTGACTAACATTTATAAATTTTAATCTTGCCATGTGTTAACGAACGCTTCCTGCAGGATTCGAACCTGCGGCCCACTGCTTAGAAGGCAGTTGCTCTATCCAGCTGAGCTAAGGAAGCATTTAATTATTATATCTGACATATATATCTCAATCAATAATAATAAATTTTTTAAGATATTTTTTATGAAAAAAAGATTAATGGATTTGTTCTTATATATTAAGATAGATGATTATAGGTTTTGATTAATTTTGGCTAAAAGGCTTACTGAGAAGGAAAAAGAAGAAATAGTTAAAAATTTTACTTTAGGTAAGACTCTTGATCAATTATCTAAGGATTTTGATTGCACAAAATTAACAATTTCTAGAAATTTAAAAAAAAATATTGGTGAAAAAAAATATAAGGAAATGATTAATAGTAGTAAGTTATCTAAGGAAGTTTTACCAAATGAACAAAATGTTTGCTTAGAAAATAATAATGAATTAAATAAAAAAAATAATTTTGATAATTTTTCTTTGAAAAATAAAAAATATGAAGAACAAGAGAACGAATTTTTTGCCCAAAGCAAATTTCTAGAAATAGTTCCTTTGGATTGTGATATTGAAAATGAAACTCAGAAAGATTTATCTTCCATTCATATTTCTGAAGTAGAATTTCCAAAGACAGTTTATATGATTGTTGATAATAAGATTGAACTAGAGACAAAATACTTAAGAGAATATCCAGAATGGCAGTTCCTCTCGCAAGAAGAATTAGAAAGAAAAACCATTGAAATTTTTTTTGATATAAAAATCGCAAAAAGATTTTGTAGAAATTCTCAAAAAGTAATTAAGGTACCAAATACTGATGTGTTTAAGATTGTTGCACCTATACTTATGGCTAGGGGAATTTCTAGAATAGTAAGTCTTGATAAATTAATTGCCTTATAGATTTCTATCTGTATTTTTCATATTTGTTGTTAAAAAACTTCCCGTTAACGAGCCACTTATAAAAGATAAACCAATTATGAAACTAATAGGTAACCTCATTGTTTCATTTGTTATTAAATTAACTTTTGTACTTTCTGAGCTATTTTGTATCCCAATCATCAAAAACAAAAATAAAACAGAATTAAAAGTAACGTTGAATATTATTTTTTTAAAAATTGATATCATTTTAGAAGACGTTTATCCATTATTAATATAAATTGTAAATTACGCTTTTTGTAAGATTATTCTTTTTCGCAAGATATTTGGAGGCTGATGATAAGCTTAATCCTGCATTAACAAGATCATGTAGCTCTTTTTTAAGTTCAAATTTATCAAATTCTATGTTTTGGCTTGATTTACTTTTCCCTTTAATTACGACTGTAATTTCACCAAATATTTTTTTTCCTTCAAAAAAATCTAGTACCTCCTTAACATTACTATTTATATTTTCTTCAAACTTTTTTGTTAATTCTCGAGATACTTGAATTTCTCTCTGTCCACCACAATGTTCTTCTAATTCAATCAATAACTTCATAAGACGATGTGGAGATTCAAAAATGATCGTAGTTTTTTCATTTTTACTAACCTCTAAAAGAATTTTTGCTCTTTCAGAATTTTTCTTGGGAAGGAAACCTTCAAAAGTAAATTTAGAGGAAGGGAACCCACTTGATACAAGAGCAGTAAGAGCCGCAGATGGACCAGGGATACAAACTATATCGATGCCATTCGACTTGGCATCTTTTATGAGATCCTCTCCTGGATCGCAAATACTTGGCATGCCTGCATCACTTACTAATGCAATTGATTCTCCTGATTTTAGATAATTAATTATTTTTGGGATTTTATTTAGAGAATTATGCTGATTAAAACTTGTAAGATTATTCGTGAAGTTAAATCTGCTCATTATTTTTTTTGTTTGTCTAGTATCTTCGCAAGCAATTAAAGAAACATTTTTTAGGATATTGGCCGCTCTTGAGGATAAATCATTTAGATTACCAATCGGAGTGCCAACAATATATAAAACACTGCTTTCCGGTTCGGTATTTTTGTGAGAAGATGAGTATTTAATATTCATTTAGTGATTAAATTACCTCCTGGAATAAATATTCATGAACTTATCGATGATTTAAGAATTTTTTGTTGGGAAGCGGCCGAAATCCTACTCTTCTACTCCAAAATATTAAAAGATTCAAACTACAAAAGCAATATTATAAAAAATGACAATAATAGAGATCCAGTTACTCTTGCGGATTTAGAGGTAAATCAGCTAATAATTCAGAGAATTAATGAAAAATATAAAGATGTTGATTGGGATATATTAAGTGAAGAAAATGTAAAGTCGGTCCCTTTCAATTGTGATAAAAATGCGGATTGGATTTGGGTTCTAGATCCTCTTGATGGAACGAAAGATTTTATTCAGGGCACAAAAAATTATGCTATGCATCTTGCTCTCAATTATAAACTCAAGCCTTATCTAGGGGTAGTTCTTATCCCTGAAAGAGACGAATTATGGTTTGCCTATGAAAATTCGGTTTGGAGTGAAAAAAGAGATAGATCGAAAACTAAATCAAATGTGGCTAAAAATAAAAGCCTTAGTGAAATGGCATTAGTTACAAGTAAGAATCATAGAAATGAAAGCCTGCAAAAATTAATAAAGAAAATTAATTTTAATAGAGTTGTAAGTATGGGGAGTATAGGGTGCAAGATTGCTTCAATTGTTAGAGGAGAAAGCGATATTTATATATGCTTGAGCTTGCCGGGTGGAACTTCTCCAAAAGATTGGGATTTTGCTGCTCCAGAAGCAATTTTGAATGCAGCTGGAGGAGCAATTACAAATTTAGATAATCAAGAATTATCTTACGGAAATACTAATTTTGAGCAAAAAGGTATAATAATTGCCTCAAATAATCTTATTTCTCACAAAAAAATATGCTTGGAGATCAAAGAAATAATTCAAAATAACGATATCTTACCAATTCAAGTTTAGTTAAGTGGAGCTACAGGAGTAGGAGTAGGTTGAGGATATGACATTCCGCTATCATTTTGAGAAACTCCTCTTAAGGTAAGATTTATTCTGCCTCTGCTGTCAATCTCTCTAACTCTTACCGTAACATCATCTCCTTGTCTAACTACATCTTCAACTCTCTCAACTCTTGCTTCCGATAATTGAGATATGTGGACCATACCTTCTTTGCCAGGGAGTATTTCAACAAAAGCTCCTATTGGTATTATCCTTGTTACGATGCCTGAGAATATTTCACCCTCATGAACTTTTCTAGTAAGCCCTTCTATTATTTTTTGGGCTTCTTCTGCGGCAGCTCCGTCATGTGAAGCAATAGTTACTATCCCCCCGTCCTCTATATCAATTTTAGTATTGGTTCTCTCTGTGATACCTTTGATTGTCCTTCCTCCTGGACCTATTACTGTGCCAATTAATTCAGGATCTATTCTGAAGCTTAGTAGTCTTGGAGCATGAGGTGATAGAGACTCCTGAGGTTTATCAATTGCTTCTTGCATTTTTTCTAAGATATGTAATCTCGCTGGACGAGCTTTTTTTATCGCATCAGAAATTATAGGAACTGGTAATCCTGTTATTTTCATATCCATTTGTAATGCTGTTATACCTTTTTCTGTCCCTGCGACTTTGAAATCCATGTCTCCAAGAAAATCCTCTATCCCTTGAATATCAGTAAGAATCCTTACTTCTTTGCCCTCTTTAATTAAACCCATTGCTGTTCCACTCACAGGGGCTTTTAAAGGGACACCTGCATCAAGAAGAGATAGTGTGCTTCCACAAACTGATCCCATTGAAGTAGATCCATTTGAACTTAAAACTTCACTTACTACCCTTAGTACATATGGGAATTTTTCTTTCCCTGGGAGAACTGGAATAAGCGCTCTCTCAGCTAAAGCTCCGTGACCAATTTCTCGTCTCCCAGGAGTCCTCATTGGCCTAGTTTCTCCAACTGAATAAGGTGGAAAATTATAGTGATGTAAATATGTTTTCTCAGTACTGGGATTTAGATCGTCCATCTCCTGGGCATCACTTGGGGTCCCAAGAGTGGTAGTAGATAATACTTGGGTAAGACCTCTTTGAAATAATGCAGAGCCATGTACTCTTTTTGGAAGTATTCCAGCCGCAGCAGATATTTTTCTGACTTCATCAAGTTCTCTTCCATCAACTCTTTTCCCGTCATTAATTATTTGCGACCTCATTAATTTCTTTGTAAGTTTTTTAAAGTCGGAACTTAATAATTTATCATTCTCTGAAAGAAGAACTTTTAATTGATTATCATCTTTTAATGATTCAATTTTACCTTGAGTCTCAATTTTAATTTTTTCGAGTTCAATATCTCTATCTTCTTTTGACTGGTCAAATTTCTTTAATACGAGCTCAATTGCTTTTGTGCAATTTTTTTCCAAATAAGAAGGGACTGTGTTGTCCTCTTCAGGTTCCGTTGGCTTAATATGTTTTATCCCTAAATCCTTTAATAAATCTTCTTGAGATTTTATCAGTTCTGCTACTGCCTCATAACCGAAATCTATAGCTTCAATGGTGTCTTGCTCTGATAATTGGTTAGCACCTGCCTCAATCATGACAATGCCGTCAGG
>Ga0163109_10000476_pt1 | contig 32372 bp, 31 predicted proteins | sample CRUFie1St13metaG_FD_108704 | JGI IMG/M metagenome (GOLD analysis project Ga0163109, IMG submission 108704) | Marine microbial communities from the Costa Rica Dome - CRUD Field 142mm St13 metaG | ecosystem: Environmental > Aquatic > Marine > Oceanic > Photic zone | place: Costa Rica: the Eastern...
CAGCTGGGTCAAAATCCTCACGGATCACGCCTTTGCTTGGGCTCGCTTTCTTGACCTCAGCAATAATGGCTGGACTACCTGCGTTCGCTCGAGCCCGGAGTGCTTCAATAAACCCACGTGGCGCCGGCTGAGCAAGCGCTTGCTCTCTCAACGAGTCAAGTGTGCGGAGGGTCTTCCTCTCCTTAATTTCCTCGCGCTTGCGGTCACAAATTCGGCGAAGAACCGTTGGCGTATCGCTCAACATTAGGCACCTCCAGCGGCTTGGGTTCGCTCAGCAAACGCCTCAAGGCTCTGCAGAGCCTTACCCGAGCGCAGGGCGTCCATCGCTAACTCAATACCGGCCTCGAGAGAGCTCGCTTGACCACCCACGTAGAGACCTGCACCGGCGTTCATAGCAATCATCGACCGGGCTTTCTCTGATCGATCGGACGTATCACCACTCAACGCAGCGCGAATCAGGGCAGCTGATTCGTCGGCATCTTCAACACACAAGTCCGCCACTGAATCGTGCGCATGCCCGAATGCTGCCGGGTCAATCTCGTAGTGTGTCAACTCGCCATTAGCGAGCTCACATACAGTGGTCCTCGCCGATACAGAAATCTCATCCAAACCATCAAGCCCATGAACCACCATCACGTGTTCACTCCCCAAATCTCGCAGGGCAGAGGCCATAACGTCACACAAGCTGGGTGAAAACACGCCCAGTACCTGTCGACCTGCGCCTGCGGGATTCGTCAGCGGCCCCAAGACATTGAATATGGTCCGCATCGCCAGTTGTTGTCGTGGACCAATAGCATGCTTCATCGCACTGTGGTGCATGGGGGCAAACATAAAGCCAACGCCAATCGATGCAATACAGTCCGCGATCTCGGCAGGGCTTACGGACAGATCAACACCCAGCGCGCAGAGTACATCAGAAGAGCCTGATGAACTCGATACCGAACGGTTGCCATGCTTCGCAATTCGACCACCGGCACCTGCCACAACAAAGGTAGCCGCCGTCGATACGTTAAATAGGTTCGCACCATCACCACCTGTGCCCGCCAGATCGATCAACCCGTCGGTGTCGATATCGACGGGCGTCGCGAGCGATCGCATCACACTAGCGGCACCTACGATCTCATCAATGGTCTCGCCCTTCATGCGAAGACCCACAAGAAGGCCTCCGATTTGGGCCTCTGTCGCTTCCCCTTGCATAACACTGCGCATGACAGTTTCCATGTCAGCGCGCGACAGAGACTGTCCGGCTACAACCTGCGCGATAGCTGCTTGAATATTCATTGCATTACCTCAGCTGGCTTGCTTTAGGAAGTTTTGCAGCATGGCGTGACCATGCTCCGTCAGAATCGACTCCGGGTGAAACTGCACACCCTCGACGCTGAGCTCGCGGTGGCGAAGACCCATGATGACATCGAGTTCACCGGAGTCGTCTACTGTCCAGGCTGTTATCTCCAGGCAATCCGGCAGCGTCGCAGGATCAACCACCAACGAGTGATATCGTGTTGCCGTAAAGGGCGATGGCAGCCCCTCGAAAACACCAGTGCCATTGTGGTGAACATCGCTTGTTTTGCCGTGCATCACCTCGGGCGCCCTTACAATGTCGCCACCGTAGGCAGCACCAATGCTTTGCATGCCTAAGCAGATACCAAAAATAGGGATCTCACCGGCGAATCGCTCGATCGATGCGATAGAAACGCCCGCTTCAGTTGGCGAGCAGGGCCCTGGAGAGACACAGAGCAGCGCAGGCGATGCCGCGGCGATCTCGTCCGTCATAATTTCATCATTTCGATGTACGGCAACGTCTGCCCCGAGTTCCCACAGATATTGGACAACATTCCAAGTGAAGGAATCGTAGTTATCGATCATTAAAACGTTAGGAGCAATCATCTAATCAACTCGCCTCTACCATAGCTGCAGCTCGCAGGACCGCTCTGGCCTTATTAAGCGTCTCTTCCCATTCGGATGCCGGTACTGAATCAGCAACGACACCAGCGCCCGCTTGCACGATCAGCGTGTCATCTTTCACCACGGCCGTTCGTATCGCGATCGCCGTGTCCATATCGCCGGACCAGGTCAGATAACCCACAGCACCACCGTATACACCGCGCTTTACGGGCTCTAGTTCATCAATAATTTCCATGGCGCGGATCTTGGGTGCCCCGCTCAGCGTTCCCGCAGGCAACGTTGCTCTCAACGAGTCAATGGCCGTTAGGTCATCGCGAGACTCGCCGGTCACGTTCGATACGATATGCATCACATGCGAGTACTTCTCAATGACCATCTTATCGGTTAGCGCCACGCTCCCAGGCGTCGCAACACGACCCACATCGTTGCGTCCAAGATCGATCAACATCAGATGCTCAGCGCGCTCCTTTTCATCACTGAGCAGCTTGTCCGCCAGTGCAGCATCCTCCGCTTCCGTTGCGCCGCGTCGAATCGTGCCTGCAATGGGGCGCACGGTAATTTGACCGCGTTCGGCGCGAACCAAAATCTCGGGTGAACTCCCGACGACATGGAAATCGTCAAGATCGAGAAAGAACAGATAAGGAGAAGGGTTTAAATGACGCAATGCGCGGTAAAGATTTAGCGGCTCTGCCTGAAAGGGCAAGGTCATTCGCTGCGAGATGACGACCTGCATGACATCGCCATCCAAAATGTAGTCTTTTACTCGCGCAACCCAGGACTCAAATGTCGCTTGATCGGTCTCAAACGTCACTCGTGATTCAATGTCCGCTGTGTCAGTGGCCCCTAATTCAAAACGCGCCAATGATGGCATCGGCCTGGAAAGACGTGCTTCAAGCTCTGACAAGCGATAGTTAGATCGCTCCAGGGCATCTTCCTGCGACGTATCCGCGCTGACGATCAAGGTCAACGTGCCCCGCAAGTTGTCAAAAACAACCACTTCCTCAGCGAGCATCAGCAAAATATCAGGCGTATTGAGCGTGTCCCGATTTGCCGTCTGTGCCAACTTTGGCTCGACGTACCGAACCGTGTCATACGAAAAATAGCCAACCCATCCACCATGGAATACGGGTAGTGAATCGAGCGGTGCGCTATTAGTCGACTCGTGAAGTCGTTCGACTTCAGCGAACGGATCATCGACCTCGTAGCGCTCGACAAGTTGATCGCCCTCGTAGCGGGAGATCTGTCTGCCCGATACGACAAATCTCTCTCGCGACGAGAGCCCCACAATGGAATAGCGACTCCATTTCTCACCGCCTTCTACCGACTCGAAGAGAAAGGAATAAGGTTGCTCACACAGTTTGGTATACGTCGACAATGGAGTCTCGGTATCAGCCAGCAAGGTTCTCGTCACTGGAATGCGAGAGTAACCCTCAGCCGCTAAAGCATCAAACGCGGTTTGACTCAGGGTTTGGGTCATATGCCCTTGGCCAACTCGTCGCGCATCGATTGGATAACCGTCGCATAATCGGGCTTACCGAAAATGGCTGAGCCTGCGACAAAGGTATCTGCGCCAGCTTCAGCAACCGCCGCGATATTAGTCGGACCTACTCCACCATCGACCTCCAGGCGAATATCCAAACCTGACTCATCGATGAGCGCGCGCGCCTCGCGCAACTTTTCGAGCGTAGATGGAATAAACGATTGGCCGCCGAACCCGGGATTAACTGACATCAACAAAATCATGTCAACCTTATCGAGTACGTAGTTGAGCGCATCTAGACTGGACGCTGGATTAAATACTAAGCCGGACTTGCAGCCCGCATTGCGAATGAGCTGTAAGGTCCGATCGACATGGGTCGATGCGTCGGGATGAAACGTAATGTAAGAAGCACCCGCATCGGCAAACATGCCTACCAATGCGTCCACCGGCTGCGCCATCAAATGAACGTCAATTGGCGCTGAAATACCGTAATCTCGAAGCGCGCTACAAACCATGGGTCCAATGGTTAAATTGGGGACATAGTGATTATCCATTACGTCAAAATGAACAATATCTGCGCCTGCCTCCAAGACTGCTTCAACGTCTTGCCCCAAGCGCGCAAAATCTGCCGCAAGGATTGACGGAGCAATTAAGTAATCACGCATGAGAAGTTCCATCGGTATAGAAAGTGCGTAGTGTAAAGCGGGACGGCTCAAGCCACCAGCCAAGTCCCCTATTGAGCGTTATTACCCAGCCGAAACTCGAGCTCCGACAAACGCTGCGGTGTTCCCACATCTGACCAAATTCCCGACCACAACTCACCTGATACCTGCCCGGATGCAATCGCACAATCAAACAGCGGGCGAAGGGGCGCAAAGTCCTGCTCTAGACCATCAAAGAGCCGATGACTCATGACCGACAATCCCGAAAAGGTTGCCTTGTCAGACTCACAAGTAACAACACGCGCGTCGCTGACGCCAAAGTCACCGTTTGGATGGTGATCAGGGTTGGGGACCATGACCAGATGCGCCATGTCGTCGCCCAGTTCCACTTGTGTTAGACGGGCAAGCGGGTAGTCGGTGAAGACATCGCCGTTCACGACCGCAAACGACTCTTCCTCAAGCAGCGGTAGGGCCTTCCGAATACCCCCTGCGGTTTCCAAGGGCGTCTTCTCGAGCGAGATATGAATTCGACAGCCCCATTGCCTGCCATCACCACAAAAAACAATTACCTGATCGGAGAGGTACGAGGCGTTAATCACCAAGTCGGTAAAGCCAGCACTCACCAAGCCCTCAATGTGGCGCTCCAATAATGTTTTGCCCGCGACCTGAATAAGCGGTTTTGGCATTTTGTCGGTCAGAGGTCGCATACGGCGCCCCTCGCCTGCCGCAAGAATCATCGCGAATTTCATGACGCGCCATACCAATCTTGGCGCGTTACTGATGGCATGATCGAGTCTTCAAACCAGTCCCAGAACACGCCAATAGCTGGGTGAGTCTCGCGATACAAAATACAGACTTCTCGAATGTAGGCAATCACCACAGGGATATCTCTTATATAGCTGGGTTTGTCATCCCTCAACCAAAGGCGCGAAAAGACACCCAAGATTTTCACATGCCGCTGTAAACCAATGAGGTCAAACCACACAACAAACTGCGGCCACGAAGCCTCATCCAGCTGACCCTCGCGCACCAAGCGCTCCCAATAATACTTAAGCCAAACTAGCTGGTTCTCCCGCGGCCAAACTACATAGACATCTTTGAGCAGCGATGCGGCGTCATAAGCCACTGGACCCATGATGGCATCCTGAAAGTCAATAACAGCTAATGGCGCATCTCTGGCGGGTACCATCAGGTTTCGACTGTGATAATCCCGATGCACCAACCCTTGAGGCTGATGACGCGCAGCTTCGATGACACAGGCACTCAGCTGGGCAAAAACCGAGCGAGCTTTGTCATCTAAGGGCAAGCTCAGTGCCTTCGAAAAGAACCACTCGGGGCACACGTCCAGCTCGTGCTGAAGCTCCTTTTGATCGTAGTGCGGGAGCTCTGACTCAACAGTGCGAATGGTGCGAATCAGTGCCAAGGAATCCAGCGCCTCTTTATAAAGCACATCTACATCGCAGTGCTCTAACGCTAAACCAAAGGTGGTGTCACCCAGATCCTCGAGGAGAAAGTAGCCTAAGGCCAGATTAGCTCGGGGCATGGACGGCACGCGTACTCCAGCGCTCTCTAAGATGCGCTGTATTAAGACAAATCGCTCATTATTCTCGGTCGGCGGTGACACCATCAGCACCCAGGAGCCCGGTTCAGGGCCAGAGACTCGATAGAACCTTCGAGGGCTCGCATCGCCGGCAATAAGCTGCAATGCCACATCTGTCGCATCACACTTCAGTATCTCCGCCAGCCACTTGCGTTGTTCTTGCCCCTCTGACACCTCAGCTTCTCCAATATTGGCTGATAAACCCGCAGCATTGCCAAAAAAACCCGCGAACAACCAAGCCGTTAGCGCGTTACACTGTCCGCGACCATAATAACCTGAACCTTGCGCTGAAACGCTTGTGTACGAGCTTTTGAACTCCAAAAATCCTTCCGGACTGATGCAACGAATTATCGGCGCAGCGCTTCTAGTTACGTCAGTCGTGCCGCTTGCTCATGCCAACGATACGATTGAGGAAGAGGGGATTCAGGCCAGGCTCAACTGGGTACCGCTTGCCCAGGTAAAGCCAGAAGATCGCGATGCGCGCTGCTTAAAGTGCCGAGGCCAATACCAGGACCCCTTGGCCAACGTTGATCACTCAACGTCACCAAACCTATTAGATCTCGAAGTGAGTGCCGGCGATAGCGATATCACGGACGACACCTTGTATTTCTCAGATGACGTCACCGTGTCCCAGGGCTATCGAACCCTTAAAGCGCAAGAGGTCACCATAGACCGAGTCGAGCAAACAGTGTCTGCTCAAGGCCCCATCGAAGTTCGCGAGCCTGGGATCGTCATGTATGGCGATCAGATTTCCTACGACAGCGTGAGCGAACGCGCATCACTTAGCGACGCCGAATTTGTCATGTTCGATCAGCAGCTTTACGGCATTGCTGAGAGCGTGACACGCGATGCCAATGGGTCACTTGAAATTGAAGACGGTCAGCTCACTTTCTGTGCACCCACAGATCCGAGCTGGCTCGTCAGAGCCGAAACATTAAATGTCGACCCTAATACCAATACCGGTGAAGCCTGGGGCGCACGTATTGATATAAAAGGTGTTCCTGTCGCCTATTTACCATGGGTGCAGTTTCCGCTGAACGATCGCCGCAAAACCGGCCTACTCTTTCCGGATATCAGCAGCGATACGCGAGGCGGTCTCGATATAACGGTTCCGGTGTATATGAACCTGGCACCAAACTACGACGCCACCTACTCACCCCGCCTTATCCAGGACCGCGGCCTCGTGCATCAGCTCAACACGCGATTCTTGGGCAGACAAACCGGCTTCTGGGATGTCTCGGGCACCTATTTACAGGATGACGACCTCGATGTGTCGGGTAGGGACAATAACCGCTGGCTTATAAACGTGCTGCAATCAAGCGACCCGTCGGCTCGGCTGCGTACGTCCATCGACTTCTCAAAGGTGAGCGATAATGAATACCTTAGAGACCTTGAAAACAACACCCTCAGCGCGCAGCGACAAACGGCGCTTCTGCAGAGGGCAAGGGTGGACTGGCTCGCAGACAATTGGCTTTTTGGTTTGGAAGCTCAGCAGTTCCAGAGTATCGCGGAAGATCTAACTGACAATTACAAGCGGCTACCCCAGGTCAGCGCGGTCTGGCGGGGCGACGCTAAATTGGGTCCGCTCGAACCACTCCTGAAACTGCAGGCTGCTAACTTCGATACCGACCTCGATAAGGCGAAGGGTCAACGGGTTTACCAGGAGCTGGGGGTTAATTTACCCATCACCCGCGACTACGGATTCTTAAATACCAGCTTGATGCACAGAAGCATCCAATATCGCCTGAAAACGCCTAGCACCGGTGAGACGCGGAATGAATCAGTATCCTCATGGCTTGGCAGGATCGAAGGGAGTTTAGAGTTCGAGCGAGATACCGAGCTCTTTGGTTTGTCGTTCACACAAACACTCGAACCGCGCGTTCAATATCTTTATGCCGGGTACGATGATCATGCGGGCATTCCCGATTTTGATAGTGCAGAGCTAACCTTCAGCTACCGGCAGCTGTTCCGAAATACGCGCTTCTCGGGCTACGACCGACTAGCGGATGCTAACCAGCTCTCGCTTGGTGTCACCTCACGACTGATTGATACCGCGACGGGTAAAGAACGCGTGTCAGCAAGTTTTGGTCAGGTGATCAACTTTAAAGACCAACGCGTGCGGTTGAAGGAGAGCGACGCTGCCCTGACCGATGAAGGCTCAGCGCTCGCCTTTGCTCTCAACGTGCGAACCAGTGAGCGCTGGAGCATTCACAGCAACCTCCTATTCGACAGCTATGAGGACAAACTCGACGCAGCCAATGTCCGTGTTGGATTCAGGCCGAACGAGGATGCCATTGTGAATGTCGGCTACACATTGCGAGAGCCACCCGCGTCGTTTGCTGCCAGACCTGTTACCGAACAAGTGAATACATCGGCCTATATCCCCATCAATGACAACTGGAGTGCTTTTGGCGCCCTGCGGTACTCGCTTGAGATCGACAGTAGCGTAGAAGATATGATCGGTGTCGAGTACGATGGCTGCTGTTGGCGCGTGAGGTTGATTTATATGAGTTACCTCGACACGCTTCGGGACGTCGATGTGTTCTTACCAGAGCCGGAACTTACACGGGATCGAGCGTTCCAATTTCAGTTCGTTTTAAAGGGATTAGGCGGCTTCGGAAATCGAGTTGATAATCTCATGCAGGATATGATCAGAGGATTTAATGCTAAACGCTAAGCTCAAGGGGTGGCTTTTCGCTGCTCTTGCATCGTCAATCTCTTCGGTAGCATGGTCGCAGGTCGTCCAGCTCGATAGTGTCGTGGCCATCGTCGATGAGGACATTATTCTTGCGAGTGAGGTGCGGGAGCGAGTCGAGCAGGTAAAGGCGACCGCTGCCCAGCGCAACATGACCCTGCCAGACGATGAAACCGTGGTGCAGGAAACGCTCGACCGGTTAATCCTCGAGAGCATCCAACTGCAATTGGCCGATCGCTACGGTGTTCGCGTGCCCGACGCGCAGCTCGATCAATCAATGGCGAGGATTGCTGCCCAAAACGGCCTCACCCTCGAGCAATTTCGGGATGCCCTGATTCAAAACGGTCAAAATTACGTCGAGATGCGTGAAGGTCTCCGTGATGAACTCGCGATTCAGCGCGTGCAACAGGGCAGCGTGATGCGAGACATCAATATCACCGAGAAAGAAATTGATAACTTCATGGCGACGGAGGAAGGCATTGCGCTGACTGAACCGGAATACCGCGTGGTACAGGCGTTGCTACCGATTCCTCGGTCCGATAGCGCTGAGCAGCGAACCGCAAAGGAAGATTATGTCGATGGGGTACTTGCCAACATTCTTGCCGGAGCTGACTTTTCCGAGGCGGTCAGTGTTCAAGAGCCCTACAACTTTCAAGGCGGTGACCTTGGTTGGCGAAAACTCAGTGACATTCCCAGTATGTTTGCTGACATTCTTCCTAGCCTTAAGGCTGGCGATACAGGAAAGGTTCAGTCGAACTCCGGGCTACACCTTGTTCACTTGGCCGAGGCCCGAGGCCTAGAGCGTCTCGTCGAGCAAACCAACGTCCGTCATATCCTCGTCACACCTAATGAAGTATTGGATGACGAAGCGGCGCGTAGTTTTGTTCTTGGCCTCAAAGAGCGAGTCAATAGCGGAGAAGACTTTGCCGATCTCGCTAAAGAACATTCGGACGACATCGGATCGGCGCAGGAAGGCGGTGAACTCGGATGGACCAATCCAGGTCAGATGGTTCCCGAATTTGAGGCTGCCATGGCAAGCGCCGAAATCGGCGTGGTGACAGAGCCGGTCCGTAGCGAGTTCGGATGGCATATCCTCGAGGTCACAGGACGTCGCACCGAGAATTTCGCTGAGCAAGTCAGGCGCAACCAGATAGCAAACTACCTTCGTGAAGCGAAATACGAGGAAGAGCTGGAAAACTGGCTCAGAGAAATTCGCGACGAGGCGTTTGTCGACATCAAATAACGATGCAATTGTTATGACGGAGCATGCCCGTCTTGTCATTACTGCGGGTGAGCCCGCAGGTATTGGACCCGATGTTGTTCTCGGTGCCCTTCAATCACCCTTTGATGCGCAGATTGCTGTCGTTGGCGATGTGCAGGTATTGGAGCAGCGAGCCATAGCCCTTGGCATGGACCTGCAGTTTGCCCTGTTACCGCTCGACGCAGCGCCACCGCTGCACACCCCCGGAAAAGTGAGTGTGTACCACATACCCTGCGCAAGGTCAGTCGAGCCAGGTCGGCTCGATGTGGCAAATGCCAGCCACGTCGTGCAGACCTTACGGACATCGGTTCAATTGCTAAAAGACAAGCGGTTTGACTCAGTCGTCACGGCACCCGTGCAGAAGTCCGTGATAAACGACAGCGGGCTGAGCTTCACTGGCCATACAGAATTCTTCAGCGAGCAGTTTGGCTGCGAGGACGTGGTCATGTTGCTGGTGAATGATGGACTGCGCGTAGCGCTTGCGACGACACACCTGCCCCTGCGAGAGGTCCCAGATGCGATCACTCAGAAATCCCTCCTTCGTAAGCTCGAGATCATCCACAATGAGCTAATGCGCCTTTATGGCATTACTCAGCCTCGGATCGCCATGTTGGGGCTCAACCCTCACGCGGGTGAAGGTGGGCATTTAGGACGCGAAGAGATAGAGACCATTCTGCCGGCACGCGAGGAAGCACTGCGCCGCGGCATCGATGTAACTGCACCGATCCCGGCGGATACGGCTTTTACGTCCAAACAGGTGCTCGATGCCGACGTTGTGCTGGCTATGTTTCATGACCAAGGGTTGCCTGTACTCAAAGCGCGAGGATTTGGCTCGTCCGTCAACATTACGCTGGGGTTGCCCACGATCCGCACATCCGTTGACCACGGCACTGCCCTGGAGCTTGCGGCCACCGGTGAGGCCTCATCTGAGAGTATGAAAGCAGCGATAACCGAAGCGATCGTCTGCGCTCAAAAGCAGAGCTTATAAACTGAGCGACAGAATACGGCTCAGCGTTGCCTCGTTTTCACGGATAAGTCGATCCGCAATTCCCTTCAGGTTTTCAATATTAGTCTCGGAAGCGTCATCCATGTCGTCATTGGCTTCGTCGAGCGTCACCTGCAAACGGATATACCGATCACCTAAAAACATGCGCATTTGATGATTCGCCGCTTTGGTTGCGCCGTCGAACATGCAGTCAAGCAAGGGCATCACCCAACCAGCCTGCCCCCAATCTTTTGCATTTTCATAAGGAATCGGCCTTACCAACTCGCCGGTCCCCAATGAAACAACCATCAGAGGCTCGTTAGGATATAGCTTCAATGCTTCTGCGTACGCCGATACAATGGGTGAATTTACAAAAACCCCACCGTCTATCAGCGCTCGCTGATTTCCCTGAACATCGATAAGCGCGGGCTCAAAATAGGTAGGTGCTGCGCTGGTGGCCCGAGCGGCATCGCGACACCTGACCGTTTCATGGTCTGGATGCCAGCTCTTCAAAAAGAGCGTTCGTCTCTCCTCGATGTCGTAGGTGGCCACCATGGTCGAGCCGAGCGTCTCGCCCAGTCGCGCATTAGAGAAATATTTTCTTAGGGCTGCCTCGAGTGGTTTTGCTGAATAAAGCTCATCGAGAACCCCCCCAGCGGAGCGAATATTTCGCCAAATAGTCCGCTCAAATATTTTATCGCCACTATTTTCAAAAAAATCTGCAAGATCGTGCGCCGAGTATTTTGGCGCCCCCGCTGTATCCGCCTGAGCGAGACCAAGCGCGATAATGCCGCCCGAAGACGTCCCAACACAAAGATCAAACAACTCACAGATTGGCTTGCCTGACTGACGTTCCAAGTAATCCAGTACAAGCGAAGGAATAATCCCTCGAATACCACCACCATCAATGGATAGAACTTTGCGCATATTCAATTATTTAATTTATTCGCGTTATGCAAACTGTGTCTTATATTTTTAATGCTTTCATTTTAAATCCGACTAATATTACACTACGACGAAAACGAAGATTGAGGTTTCATTTTCATGAACGAAGCACTTGCTCTGCAATCTATTGCTAAATCGAAAGCCGCAGCAAACCGCGCAGTTAAATCGCTCAGCATTCAACAAATTGAGCGAGCCCTCGCTAATTTATCGGCCGCTGCAGAAACAATTAAAGAACGTGAATTAATACGCGCTCAACGAAAGAAAGAAGTGGCGGTAAAAAAACTAAAATCGATGATGGACGAGTTAGGAATATCCGCTGCAGATATTACTGGGTCATCGAAACCAAAAACTAACGGTAAGCGGGCGACCGGTCCGAAGAAAGGCAACAAGGTTGCTCCCAAATATCAAATCACGGTGGACGGCGTAACTCACCAATGGACAGGGCGGGGCCGCACACCTGTCGTCTTCAGGTCGCACGTTGAAAACGGTGGCTCGCTCAACGACTGTCTCATCTGAGACATAGACGTCCATGCCCAAGGCATCAAAACGCGGCAGCGCATCGCGACCCAAAACGCATGCGCCCCGAAAGCGTTTTGGTCAGAACTTTCTAACCGATCAGAGTGTTATTTCTGCCGTCGCCCGTGCAATCAATCCGCAGAAAGATGACAACGTCGTGGAAATTGGGCCCGGCCAAGGTGCACTGACTGATGCGCTATTTGAAAGCGGTTGTGCCATCAAAGCGATTGAAATAGATCGTGACTTACAATCTCAGTTGCGAGTCATGTTTTTTAATCGAGATTTCACACTATTCAATTTCGATGCACTTAAATTTGATTTCAACGAATTATCGGACGGTGATCACGATTTAAGAATTGTTGGAAACCTTCCTTATAATATTTCGACTCCGTTGATATTCAAACTGCTCACGCATTTACCTATCGTTCGTGACATGCACTTCATGTTACAGAAAGAAGTAGTCGATAGATTAGCGGCGCGCCCCGGTAATAAACACTGGGGAAGATTGAGCGTTATGACTCAGGTCGATTGCGATGTAGAACATTTATTCGACGTGCCACCAGAGGCTTTTTATCCGCAACCCAAAGTGCAGTCGGCGATCGTTCGGTTAACACCTAAGATGATATCTCACCGTCCCGAGTGTTCTCGAGAGGAGCTTGGAAAACTCGTTCAATTGGCGTTTGCACAACGACGAAAAACGCTGCGGAATAATCTTCGGGGCGTTATCGATGATTTTGTCATGCAACGGCTGGGGATTAATCCCGCCTGCCGTGCGGAGACGCTGACGCTGGATCAACTTATGGACTTGAGCCTGGAGCTTCCCCGAGCGGCTATCTGATTCTCCGCCGCCCAGTTACACTTTGGGCGAACCAAATCTAAATCAACAGGATTGAACATGGCGACCTACGTGGTGGGCGACATTCAGGGATGCTTTGACCAGTTTCAGTGCCTACTGGAAAAGGTCAGTTTTAATCCTGACAGGGACGTAATTTGGAGTGTGGGTGATTTAATCAACCGCGGATCCAACAACCTTGCAACACTGCGCTGGTTTCACGAACGGCGTGACAATAGCGTGGTTGTACTAGGTAATCACGATCTACACCTGATGGCTGTTTCAGCAGGCGCACGAAAAATGAGTAAGTCAGATAATTTTGATGACATTCTCGATGCGCCAGACCGAGAGATACTGATCGAATGGCTCCATCACCAGCCGCTGATGCACCACGAGCATGGTGTGACGCTGGTACACGCAGGCATCCCCCCCATGTGGTCGGTTAGCGAAGCGCTTGATCACGCGGCCGAAGTCGAGAAGGTCTTGCGAGGGTCTGATTGCATTCGATTCTTCAATGCCATGTATGGCAATGATCCCATTGTCTGGGACGATCAGCTCACGGGTATGACTCGGCTTCGGGTTATCACGAATTACCTCACCCGCATGCGCTATTGCACAAAGAAAGGAAAGTTGGACCTGATTAGTAAAGGGCCAACGCCGACGGCCAATGCGCTCAAAGGAAAGAAAGTTGCGCCCTGGTTTAGCCACGAGGGTAGACGCACAAAAGACGACGTTGTGATTTTTGGTCACTGGGCGTCTATTGATGGCGTGACTAACTCACCCAATGTCATCGGGCTCGATACCGGCTGTGTCTGGGGAAATAAAATGACACTTATGGCGCTCGAGTCCCGGACCTTCTATCGGTGCAATTGTTAATGATGACCTTTGATCTAGCGCCGACAGCACGAGTCTACAAGGTAGGCGGAGCAGTCAGAGACACCCTCTTGAACTACCCCCACAGCGAGACCGACTGGGTAGTCGTTGGTGCCACTCCCAAGGCACTGCTCGCATCAGGATTTAGGCAGGTGGGCGCCGATTTTCCAGTTTTTCTCCATCCGGAAACAGGTGAGGAATTCGCTCTGGCGAGAACCGAGCGGAAGTCCGGGCAGGGTTACCACGGCTTTACGGTTCATGCTGACCCATCGGTGACGCTTGAAGAAGATCTTCTCCGACGCGACCTCACCATAAACGCCATGGCATTGGATGAGCACGGTGATCTCATCGATCCCTATGGAGGGCAGCGTGACCTCGACGCAAAGGTGTTGCGACACGTTTCCGCTAATTTCTCAGAGGATCCGTTGAGAGTACTTCGCACCTGCCGGTTTGCTGCACGCTACCACCATCTTGGCTTCACGGTGGCCGAGAAAACCATGCAGCTGATGCGCGATATCGTCACAAGCGGCGAGTTATCGGTGCTGGCTCCCGATCGAGTATGGCGCGAGACAGAGAAAGCGCTTAACGAGAATACGCCTCGGACCTATTTTTCGCTGCTACGGACACTAGGCGCAGACAATATCGTTCTCCCCTTTGTAGTCACTGACAACTCGCTCGATGCACTCGACTCAATGGCTTCTATCGCACCAAACAGTCTTCACCGGTGGGCTGGGCTCGCGTCATCCGCGGCCGCGAACAAGCAAGTAGTCGCGCCAGTCATCAACATTCCAAAACGCTACGACCAATTGGCCGCGCGAGTTCAACGTTATCGAGGCAGTCCCCCACAAACCCCTGAAGATACGCTGGCATTTCTTGAGCATTTCGATGCGTTCAGGCAGGGCTCCCAACTAGCAGATGGGCTCGTGGTGCTCGGTGCCATCGATGAATCCTTCCACAAGACACAGGTGGCTCGTATTCAGAAAGGAGGTCAGCTGGCGGCGAGTGTTCGCGGCGAGCAATTCATCAAGCAGCATTTGAAAGGGCCTGAGATAAAGGCAGCCATATCAGCAGAGCGCCTGCGTCAGTTGGATGCGCTGCTTGATGACTAATCCGTCCCGCTAAAGACTGCGGGCAAGCGTCAGTGATACGCCAACGCATGAAGCGGCTGGAACGGCGCCTGGCTTATTGATATGCACGGTTACCTGACTTACCGGCCAACGGTCAAAAATCTCATCGATGATTGCCTTGGATAACGCCTCGAGTAATTCGAATTGCGAGGCGGAGACGAACGACATCACATGTTCGGATATTGCGGCGTAGTCGAGCGCGTGACACAGATCATCGGTTTCGGCAGCCAAACCGAAATCCGCCGTCAACTCCAGGTCGATTTCGAGGCGCTGCTTTACGGTCCGTTCCCAGTCATAGCAGCCAATAATTGTCTCGGGCTGCAATCCGCAGATCCTAACGACCCCATTCATGCGGCCTCACCATCAACCGGTGGTACCAGCTCAGTGATTGGCCAGCGCGCACGAACCGATGGTGACTCCGAATCACGCTCACCGCGAGCGAGACGAAGGGCCCCTGCGTAGGCGATCATGGCGCCGTTATCCGTGCAGAGACTTGGGGCGGGATATATCACCTGCGCGCCATCTTTCCCCAATGCTTTCGCCAGACGCTCACGCAATCGCCGGTTTGCACTGACGCCGCCTGCCATGACGAGAGTGGATACCCCCTCCTGCTTCAGCGCCCTTCTGCACTTAATGAGCAACGTGTCCACAACCGCCTCCTCGAAGCAGCGCGCAACATCAGCCCTGGCTTGCTCATCGAGTGAGTCAGCATCCGACAGCTGCTTGATGCAGGTACCTACATGGGTTTTTAACCCTGAAAAACTAAAGTCCAGCCCAGGATGCTTCACCATAGGCCGGGGGAAATCGAAGCGATCCGGATTACCCGTTTGAGCCAAGGCTGCCACATGCGGACCGCCGGGATAGGGTAGGTCGAGCAATTTAGCCGTCTTGTCGAAAGCCTCCCCTGCCGCATCGTCAACAGACTCACCCAAAAGCCGATAGTCTCCGAACGCATCCGCTCTAATAAGCTGCGTATGGCCACCTGACACCAGCAGCGCTACGAAGGGATAATCGGGCGGTTCGTCGGATAAAAGGGGCGCCATTAAATGCCCCTCCATGTGATGAACTCCCAACGAGGGCACCCCCAATCCCGCGGCAATGGATCGAGCGACAGTCGCACCCACAATAAGCGCACCAAGCAACCCTGGGCCCGACGTGTAAGCAACCGCATCGATATCAGTCTTATCAAGACAGGCATCAGATAGAACACGGTCAATAAGCGGCAAGGTCTTTCGAATATGGTCTCGAGAGGCCAGCTCGGGCACCACGCCACCATACTCCGCGTGCACTGCCACTTGCGAATAGAGCGCCTCGGACAATAAACCCCGCTGAGTGTCGTACAGCGCAACACCTGTCTCGTCGCAACTGGTTTCCAAGCCCAAAACAACCAAAATTCAGTGTCTCTCAAAAAATGCGGAAGTTAGCACGTTGTTAGCCTTTGCAAAACGTCGCTGGCCTACCTATACTGCGCGCCCTTAAATTTGATGTGGCGACTACCCGCTCATCAGGAAACGACAGGATTAGTTTAATGCCTTCAGTAAAGGTAAAAGAAAACGAGCCCTTTGACGTTGCTTTGCGCCGATTCAAGCGTTCGTGCGAAAAAGCCGGTCTTCTGGCCGAAGTTCGCAAGCGCGAGCACTACGAAAAGCCGACCACGGTTCGCAAGCGTGCCGCTGCTGCAGCTGTGAAGCGTCACCTCAAGAAAATGTCTCGGGAAAACCGCAAGCGCCAGCGTTTGTTCTAAGACCCAACCGACTAGCGAGATGACTGATTCCGAAAATTTAGTCGCCCGAATCAAGGCCTCAATGAAAGAGGCCATGAAGGCACGCGAAAAAGAGCGTCTCGCCACCATCCGGCTGATTCAGGCCGAATTCAAACGCGTTGAAGTTGACGAGCGAATCGAAATCGATGACGCAAGAGCGCTTGCGATCATGGATAAGATGGTCAAGCAACGTCGGGATTCTATAAGCCAGTTTGAGAGCGCAGGCCGTGACGAATTAGCCGCTATTGAGCGAGCCGAAATCAACGTCATTCAAGAATTCCTCCCACAGCAACTCAGCGAAGATGAAATCCTCGCTATCATCGACGATGCACTGAGCGGTATCGATGCGACGGGCATGGCTGCCATGGGGCCGCTGATGGGTGTCATCAAGCCCAAATTGCAGGGTCGTGCCGACATGGGTGCCGTATCCAAGTTAGTTAAGGCTAAACTGACGTCTTAATCACCGGCTAAGGTCATCCAACATGGCCCGACTTCCACAGGCATTTATCGACCAAGTCCTTGACCGGACCGACATTGTTGATGTGGTTGATCGCCGGGTAAAACTAAAAAAGGCGGGCAAGAACTACTCAGCCTGCTGCCCATTCCATCAGGAAAAAACCCCTTCCTTTTCTGTTAATCCCGAAAAGCAGTTCTACTACTGCTTTGGCTGCGGTGCAGGTGGCAACGCGCTGGGGTTTGTAATGGATTACGAGCGGATGGAGTTTCGCGAGGCCATTGAGTCCCTCGCACAAGCAGCCGGCATGGAACTGCCAGCAGAAGAAGCTGACGCTACTCCTCAGATAGATCATCAAAAACCCCTTTATGAGTCCATGGAGAAAGCGGCGCGATTGTATGAGTCACTTCTGCGGAAACATCCCACTCGGGGGCGTGTTGTCGACTACCTTAAGCAACGCGGTTTGTCAGGTGAGATTGCTCGAGACTTTCGACTGGGTTTTGCACCTCAAGGGTGGGATAACCTCATGGCCACTCTGTCGTCGGAAGAAGATATTGAGCATGCACTAATGGCAGGGCTGTTGATTGAAAATGACTCGGGGCGAAAATACGATCGTTTCAGAGATCGCGTTATTTTCCCGATCGTAAATCAACGCGGTAAAGTCATTGCCATGGGTGGCCGAGTACTGGGAGATGGAAAACCCAAGTACCTCAATTCACCCGAGACGCCGCTGTTTTCAAAGTCGCATGAGCTTTACGGTCTCCACCATATCCGCAAATTTGCGAATAATCTCTCGCGCATTGTCGTCGTGGAAGGCTACATGGATGTTATTGCGCTAGCGCAATTTGGCATCCATTACGCCGTAGCGACACTTGGCACGTCAGTGGGCAAGCCGCATTTAGAAATGCTTTTTCGGCGCGTAGATCAAGTCGTATTCTGCTTCGATGGCGACGAGGCCGGCAGGAAAGCCGCGTTCAGAGGTATGGAAGCCGCCCTACCCATGATGGAAGACGGACGCCAAGTGAAATTCCTCTTCCTCCCGGAGGGCGAGGATCCGGACAGTGTAGTGCGCAACAAAGGCTCCCAGCACCTCGAGCATTTATTGGATAATGCTAATCCTCTGGAGACTTTCCTGTTCGATCATATGGCACAGGGAATCGATCTCGACACCATGGATGGCAAAGCGCGGCTGTCAAAATTGGTAGCGCCCTACATCAACCTCATTCCTGACGGTGTGTTTAAAACGCTCTTATTCAAAGCGCTCGCGACTCGCACGGATATGGATGTCGAGAGCTTGCGGCGATTGAGAGAAATCGAAAAGCCCGTGACGGCAGACTTCGACTCGGCTCCCGGAACAGAGCCTGGCGAGATGCAAAGCGAAGCCGACGCGCCCTTTGATTATCCTGAGGGGTATGAGCCGCTCCCCGACAGTGAAAATCACTATGGGGCCCCAGCGCATTTGGAGCCTAACAGTGCTGTCCTCTTGCGAGCGCTGGGCTTGCTTGTCCTGAAGCCATCATCTGCAAGCGCGATAACGGATGAACTGCTACCTGAGCAAGGTGGGATGCTCAGTAACTTGCTTCACGACGTAGTAAAACAGGTGCGTGAAACTCCCGACCTCAGCACTGCCGCCCTACTCGGCTACTGGATGGGCACAGATGAAGGCGAACTGCTGAGTGAGGCCGCGGCGAAAGAGGTCATCGATGATGAACAGCACATTAGTGAACATCTGATGGCGATCTTAAATAAGCTTTCGAGAGATCGGCATGTGACTCTTTTGCGTAAACGCGCTGAAAAATTGAAATCTGTGGCCTACACTGCCTTGAGCAACGAGCAAAAGCGCGAGCTCGTAGCACTGACGACTGAGATAAGACAACTCTCTGGACGAAATTAACGCGCTGACCGTTCAGGGCGCGGGAATACTGATAAAAATTGAATAAAACACTCAAAGTCCAAGTTTTGACATGGCTTATTGCACCTGCGACCGCTATTATTGCGGGCTTATTTTTTTTCGACCCTTTTTTCTCCGGACCGATACATGTCTGATTCGCTACAACAACAATCTCGCCTCAAGCAACTGATTGCAAAAGGCAAAGAGCAGGGCTACCTGACTTATGCCGAGGTGAACGACCACCTTCCTCAGGATATTTCAGAGCCAGACCAGGTCGAAGACATCATTCAGATGATCAATGACATGGGGATTCAGGTATTCGAACAGGCACCTGATGCCGATGAACTGTTGTTAACCGAAGGCGATCGCTCCGCTGATGAAATTGCTGCTGCTGAGGCTGCCGCTGCATTGGCTGCGGTTGAGAACGAGGCTGGAAGAACGACCGACCCTGTGCGCATGTATATGCGCGAGATGGGCACCGTCGAACTACTAACGCGTGAAGGCGAGATCGTTATTGCCAAGCGTATTGAGGAAGGCATTCGTGAACTGATGGCTGCCTTGGCATTCTATCCGGGTATTGCGCGCAAACTGTGCGATGAGTACGACCTGGTTGCCAAAGAAGAGCGCAAGCTCGCCGATATTCTGGTGGGTTATCTGGACCCAGCTGATCACGTGCCCTCAGCGCAGGAAATTGCGGAGCAGAATGCGAATAACAACAGCGACGATTCCGAGGAAACAGCCGACACAGGTCCCGATCCTGTTGAAGCGAAAAAGCGTTTCACGGCATTGAAGCGTCAGTGCACTAAGACGGAAAAGACCCTGGAGGAAAAAGGCTACGACAGCAAGGAAGCTGATAAAGAGATGGCCAAGCTAGGTGAACTCTTTAAGTTTTTCAAGCTGACACCGCGTGTATTTGATCCGCTGGTTGAGACACCGAGAGCAGTCCTAGCTATCGTTCGAGAGTCGGAGCGAGAACTAATGCGTATTGTGGTACGCGAGTGCCGCATGGACCGAAAAGCATTTATCAAGAGCTTCCAGGGGTTAGAAAGCAACCTCGCGTGGATAGACGGTGCAACAGAAAAGTCGGACGTTGCCGAGCGCTTGGCAAATTATCGAGAAGACATTATCCGACTCCAAAAGCGCATTGCCATCATTGAGGACGAAGTAGGGCTATCCACGCTCGAGATCAAAGAGATTAACCGTCGCATGAGTATGGGCGAAGCGCGTGCTCGGCGGGCGAAAAAGGAAATGGTAGAAGCCAACCTTCGACTGGTTATTTCTATTGCAAAGAAATACACCAACCGCGGTCTCCAGTTCCTGGACCTCATCCAAGAGGGAAATATTGGTCTCATGAAGGCGGTTGATAAGTTTGAATACCGACGCGGCTACAAATTCTCTACCTATGCAACGTGGTGGATTCGTCAGGCGATCACTCGATCGATTGCCGACCAGGCGCGCACGATTCGAATTCCTGTGCACATGATCGAAACGATCAACAAACTCAATCGAATTTCGCGTCAGATGTTGCAAGAGATGGGTCGCGAGCCTACGCCTGAAGAGCTGGGTGAGCGCATGGACATGCCGGAAGACAAAGTACGTAAGGTCCTGAAAATCGCTAAAGAGCCTATCTCGATGGAGACGCCCATTGGCGATGATGAAGATTCGCATCTTGGCGATTTCATTGAGGACGTCACGATCGCAAGTCCCGTTGATGCCGCCACCGACGAAGGCCTTACCGAAGCGACTCGTGAAGTCTTAGGCGGTCTGACTGCACGTGAGGCCAAGGTACTCCGTATGCGTTTCGGTATCGATATGAATACGGACCACACTCTTGAGGAAGTCGGCAAGCAGTTCGACGTGACTCGTGAGCGTATTCGCCAGATTGAAGCCAAGGCGCTGCGAAAACTTCGTCACCCGACTCGGTCCGATTACCTCAGAAGCTTCCTAGACGACTAAGTCGGTTGAACGAGGGGTTGTTCTAAAGCGCTATTGATACAGCCGAATCCCATAGGCACTCCTTAATTCGTCCAGTGGCGTATCCATCATGTCCTCGCTGACATTTGAATGCGGCCACCTGGCCGACATATTTCGGACGCAACGAACCCAGATCCAGAAAAACAAAGGCAGGTAATACGTCAGTAAAAGCGTATAGGCCTTTACTCGCCCGCCCATTAACTGAACACCTTCCTCATTGAGCATCTGCACGTCTGGATCCATTGCGTAGGCCTTCAGCTCGTCTCGATTGATGGTCGTGCCAAAAAGAATCCAAGGCTTCAAAAGGATCTCTCCCTGAAGCGACGTATCGCAACCAAACAGGACATGAGTGAGATCATGATCAACGAACATCTTACCTTTGCGTTGCGATACCACAGCCACTTCTGGCGCGTGCCGATACAATTCTTTTAGGCCATCGCGCAGGGTTAAACGACAATTTTGTTGCATGAACTGCATATCGTCCCCGTCTTTTTTCCTTCAGCGTAGCGCATCTGATTTCGCTCTGCAGCCTCGAAAAGCCTGCACCTTCAAAAAAAGGTGCAATTGAAATGGCATGGCAGCGGCAGAAAGACGGCTGACTTACTGGAGGCGGCCCTTAGATCAATGCAGTATTGGGCGCGCGTTTTCTATGGAGAGCTTTTTCTAAACAAAGCTTTTTCCGTAAAGAGCACCGTTTATACTTGGAAGTTGAACTCAAGGTACAAGAAGCTGGCACATGAAATTAAGCCAAAAGCTCGCCGCACTACTTCTAGCTATCAGCGCGTTATCCGCGTCTTTATTCGCTGATGATGCATACCAGACACATTGCGCTTCGTGCCATGGCGCATTAGGCGCCGGCAACCTGTCAATAGGCGCGCCGAACTTAACCATGTTTTCTAATGCGTACTTAAAGCGTCAGTTGCGGGGCTTCCAGGATGGATGGCGAGATACAACTGATCCCTACACTCAGACGATGAGTGCAGCAGTCGGCGCTTTGGATGCTAGTGTAGTCGCTGAGGCATTACTCGCGATTGATCGGCTCCCCGATTCACGAGGATTTTCGGTGGCCAAACCTGCAGCAGGCGACACGGATCGAGGTGCGGACTTGTACAACGCCTACTGTGGTGCCTGTCATGGAACAAATGCGGGCGGTAATGATGCACTGGGTGCACCCAGTTTATTGGGGCTCAATGCCCACTACTTGGCACGTCAGTACCGTCATTTTAGTGAGGGCCGGCGTGGCTTCCATGTCGATGATCGCTATGGGAAGCAGATGAACCGACTGTCGCGCTCCCTCAAAGATCCATCCCTTATCGATGATGTCAGTGCTTATGTGGCGCAGCTGTCTCAGTAAATTTTTACTGAATGACCCGAGAGCGAGAGCGCTCGGGCTCTGCACTCTTTTTCTTTGGCTGCCTCAGGCACTAACAGCAGACGAAAATCACCATTCATTTGAGCTCGCCACTACTTGCCCCGCCGGTTTCAAACTCACCGCAGAACGCCATTGCAAGCTCAATAGCTTGTACGATAACTATCGTTCGCCGCACAATAGTGGTGTGGGCGGGCTTCGAGCAGGCCTACCCGAGATTCGCGATGGTTTCTCACCACAGGTCATTGATCTCGGCCGTTATCTTTTCTTCGACCCCCTACTGTCGGCAGATAAGAGTATTGCCTGCTCGAGCTGCCACGATCCTGATTATGGCTTCGCTGACGGACTTGGACGGGCTAGAGGAATTAACAAGGCCGTGCTCGACCGCTCTGCGCCCAGTTTGTGGAACATTGGCTTTTTCGACACGCTCCTTTGGGATGGCAGTAAATCCTCGCTCGAGGAGCAATTAATTGGTCCACTCTATGCTGAAAATGAAATGGGCAACCGACCCGACCAGCTGATTACTGACCTGCAATCTAATGCAATCTACCAAGACCTATTCTCGGTCGCTTTCGGCCCGGGCGAAATACAACTCGATCAGGTGTACACGGCCATAACCGCATTTGAATCGTCGCTCGTCTCGCTCAACAGCCGATATGATTTTTACGCGCACGGCCTTCAAACCGCGCTATCACCCAGTGAACTCGAGGGGCTCAACGTGTTCCGATCATTCGTTTCTCGCTGTGGTGAATGCCATACACCGCCTCTGTTTAGTAATCAGGAGATCGCCATCATCGGCGTGCCTGAACCTCAGGGGCGACCGTTTGATCCGGGTGCTGGAGCAACCTCTGGCATTCCCAGTCAGCGCGGAGGGTTTAGAGTTCCGAGCTTACGCAACATTGCAAAAACAGCGCCCTATATGCATCAAGGCAACTTCGAATCACTCAGGGATACCCTTGCGTTCTATAATGGTGGGCGAGGCCATGCAGTCCCCGAGGACGAGAATTTACTGATTCACTGGCACATTTGGGACCCTGACTTACGCGAAGAAGAACTCGACAGGCTCGTCGATTTCCTCCACGCTCTAACGGATGAAGGCTTTATGCCTGAAATACCTAAGCGTCTGCCATCTGGGTTGACTCCGGGCCGCGCAATGAACAGGAATAACCTGACATCGGGGTAACAATAATGATTAGAAAGACCATTTTGAGGGGGCTATGTTTAAGGGGGCTGTGGCTTTACTGCATCGCTTTTAGCAGTCTGGCGATCGGTGCAGTTCACGAAGTGAAAGACGGCCAATCTATCCAGGCGGCCGTGGCGAAGGCAAAGGCCGGTGACACAATCAAAGTTTTTCCCGGCACTTACCACGAGACTATCTATGTCGACAAAGATGACATCTCGCTCATCGGCATTGTAGAAAACAGCGAATGGCCTCACCTCGATGGCGAAAAAATATTGAACGACGCCATTTTGTATTCAGGGAATGGTTTCAGTGTCGAGTGGTTCAAGATCACGAAGTACAAGGGCAATGCCATCATGGGGCAGTCAGGGAACAACTTCTCGATTCGCAATAACTGGGTCATTGATACCGGCCTGTATGGCATCTTTCCAGAATTCGGTCACAACGGACTCATCGAAAACAATATTCTGAGCGGGATCGAGGATGCTGCCATCTATGTCGGCATGTCTGATCACATCGACGTTCGAAATAATCAGGTATTCGATAACGTTGCGGGCATCGAAGTAGAAAACAGCCGGCACGTGTTGGTCGAAGGCAACGTGGCACGAAACAACACTGGCGGTATCTTGGTATTTATTACGCCGGGACTGCCCATCAAGTCGTCTTACGACGCCATTGTCCGACGCAATTTCGTCACCAATAACAATACACCCAACTTCGCCATCCCCGGTTCGCTAGTGGCAGGTATCCCATCGGGAACAGGTATTTTGGTGATGTCTGGCGATAAAGTCATTATCGAAGACAACATCATCACTGGCAATAACACAGGCGGGATCATCGTAACGAGCGGCGACTTTGTGACAGAGGTGGCCAGTGACAAGGATTCAGACCCCCACTCCGATCAGGTCGAAATACGCAACAACGTCATGTTCGATAACGGGAATGAACCTGATGGTGAAATGAAACTACTGATGCTGAGCAAGTTCAGCACCAAAGGCCCTGACATCCTGGCCTATCAAAGTGCCACCGAGAAAGAGCGTGGAAGTTGCATTTCCAGGCGCGAGGCATACCGATCTTACGGACTCGAAGAATGGGCAGACTGCAATGCGCCGACTGTGCGAGCAGCCGATGCGGTTGCCTCTGCCTCTGATATTGGCACCACACGACAGCTCACCACAAAATTGCTGGAAGCACCGGCTGATCCCAGAATCATCAGCGCCGATGCCGGCGGCGCCGAAGTGGTATACAACGGGATTTGCGCCGGCTGCCATGCCTATAATGTGCGACTGATCGGGCCACCCGCCCTTGTGATTCAAGCGCAGTACGGTGACGACGCACAGGCAATCGCCGACTATGTAGCTGAGCCTGTGCGGCGACGGCCCGACTTCCCGAACATGCCGCCTCAAGGGCATATCTCGGAAGAGATGAGGTTACTGGTGGCCGAGTATATGCTGGGGCTGGACGGGTGAATTTAATCGCGGTGCAAGATGAGACACCGCACCGAAAGCTCTGCACCGATTGTGGTGTCAGTCGAACGGATGATCCCGGTCGATGCGGTTACGCCTGTCAATTTATCAATCCCGACTACCCTCGATTAGAACAGAGGACCCATGGCCGTCTCCGCTATACCGAGGGTGACATTGAGCCCTTTTTTGGTGTCATCGAGGAGATGCATCAAGCAGCCCTGAAGCATGCGCGCCAGGGTGCGCAGTGGACGGGCATAACAACCCGCCTTGGAGAAGCACTGTTGGCCTCGGGTGAGGTAACCGCGGTTCTTTGTGTTGGCCCCGACCCAGAAGACAAGTGGCGCCCCGTACCCCGACTCATTACTGCGGCGGAGGATATGGCGACGTGCCGAGGCATGCGGATGGGCTATGCACCGCTTTTGGAACTGTTGGAACCAGCGATTGCAGCTGGTCATAAACGGCTCGCGGTCATTGGCATACCCTGCCAGATATATGCGCTTCGAGCCCTTGAACCGGAGCTAGCCCTCGAACATTTAGTGGTCATTGGTACACCCTGCTCAGATAACACCACGACGGAGAATTTTCACGAATTCCTCTCGCTGCTCGATGATGACCCCGGGCAGATTAACTACCTCGAATTTATGCCGGACTTTCACGTGGAACTCCGGTATGAAACCGGCTCAAAGCGACGCATACCGTTCCTGCAACTTCCTATTGCCGACTTGCGCGATGACTTCTTCCCCTTAACCTGTCGTACCTGTGTCGATTACGTGAACACACTGTCAGACATTACTGTGGGCTACATGGGCGGGCGTGGCGAGCAGTGGCTACTCGTCCGAAATCAGCGCGGCAAGGCAGTGCTGGAGCATATCCAGGTAGAGTTATCCCTCACGTCACCGACATCGTCTGGAAAACGGTACTCGGCCGTCAAAGGCTTCATAGAGAATACGCGCAGAGCGACAGGCGGCTTGCCTCTGCGAAAGATGCCGCAGTGGCTGCGGCCCATTGTGGGGAAAATTATGCCGCTCACCGGCCCGAAAGGTCTTGAATTCGCGAGGACCCGACTTGAGATGAAGGCCGCGGAATCGATCCTACATTTGCGACGAGCAGCACCGAAGCGCTTGCGAACCATGATCCCTGAGCACGTTTGGAAACTCGCTGAGCCCTACGGCATCACCGCTCAAGAGGACGAACGCTGATCCATCCCTCCCACGACCCTGTAAAAACAGCTCTTACATGTTAAGGAGTGCATCGTGGAAGGACACACAGTTGCCTACTCTCAGAGCACCATTATCGAACTGATGGTGCCCAGCTACGCCAACTTTGGCGGCAAGGTCCACGGTGGCACACTGATGTCCTTAATGGACAAAGTAGCTTACGTCTGTGCTAGCAAGCATGCGGGCAACTATTGCGTGACCGTATCGGTGGATAACCTGGAATTCCTCCAGCCTGTCGAGGTTGGAGAGGTCATCAAGCTCATGGGATCCGTCAACTATGTAGGCCGGAAGTCGCTCGTGGTAGGTATCAAAGTGGTGGCGGAAAACCTGCAAGCAGGAATCAGTAAGCACACTAACACCTGCTACTTCACCATGGTTGCCAAAAGCGCCGATGGCACCACGGCTGAGGTGCCACCCCTTATTTTAAAATCTCACGATGACGTGCGCCGGTTCTTAAGTGCGTTGCAACGCAAGCGCCTCCGGACGCAGGACAACGAGTTTATGGACAAATACCGGCAAGACTTCGTTTATGATATTGCGTCGGCGGAGCTGTTACATGACCAGCGCTGCCACGTGCTGCTTGACGCAGAAAAATAAACATACTCGGAGTAAGCCAATGCTAAACCAGTCCCTGACACTTCCCTGCGGCGCGGTGGTACCTAATCGTATGTGCAAAGCCGCCATGACGGAGGGTCTGGCGCATCCCGATGGGACCGCATCAGCAGAATTAGAGAGGCTCTACGGTATTTGGAGTGATGGCGGCTCCGGCATCCTGCTCTCCGGGAATATTCAGGTCGATGGTAATCACCTCGAACGACCAGGGAATGTAATTGTCGACAGCGCACTATCCGATGATGCATTCGCGGCACTGCAGAGAATGGCAGCCGCAGGCACACGTAACGGCAATCATTTGTGGGCTCAAATAAGCCATGCAGGCAGACAAACACAGAAAATCGTCAATCCAGCACCTAAGGCCCCCTCTGCTGTTCGATTGCGTTTGCCGCAGAGTCAGTTTGGAGAGCCAGTTGCACTTACTGCCGAAGAGATCGAATCGATTATTGAGCGTTTCGTAAGTTGCGCGCTTACTTGCAAAGAAGCGGGTTTTACCGGTGTGCAGTTTCACTCGGCACACGGCTACCTGCTCTCTCAGTTCTTGAGCCCGCTAACGAATCAACGCGAAGATGATTGGGGCGGCACATTAGAAAATCGCGCTCGAGCCCTCATTGCCATCGTTAGTAAAGCGCGGGAGGCACTCGGGGTCGACTTCCCGATTTCAGTGAAACTCAACAGCGCAGACTTCCAGAAAGGGGGTTTTGATTTTGATGACTCGTTAATGGTAGCCGAGTGGCTTGCAGATGCAGGCGTCGATTTACTGGAAATTTCCGGTGGCACCTACGAGCAGCCACGATTGCTAAATCTGGATGGTGTCGAGCCTATCGAAGAGCAATCACTTGCCAGAAGCACACTGGCACGAGAGGCCTATTTTGTTGATTTTGCGAAGGCCATGCGCGAAAGGCTCGCCATACCCATCATGGTTACGGGTGGTCTTCGTCGCAGAGAAGTCATGAATCACGTGTTAGAAACAGGCGGTGCCGATATGGTTGGCTTGGGGCGCCCTTTATGTGTTGATACGGACGGTCCCAATCGTTTGCTGAACGGAGAAGATGAGCTCGCTCGATACGAGGACAATCTCTCTCTTCTTCCCGGCTGGCTCATGTGGCTGACAAAGTTCAATGCAGTACGAACCATCAATTCCTTTGCGACGCAGTTTTGGTTCTACGAGCAGATATCCAATATCGGCCGAACGGGTGCTACCGACCCGAAGCTGACTGTCTTATCCGCAACGATGGCGCAGCAAAAAGCCGCTTCATCGTGGATGACGACTAGAAGGGGTGGTTAGGAAAGCTGGATAGGGAGAGCATTTGTTCCCTTCAGGGCTGAAGCGACACGACAAAGGCTTCAGCGCTTAGCCTTGAGATCAGCCTCTGTAGGCCACGAATCCTCTTCGCCGACTCTAATCGATCGGTCGTTCAGAAAAAAGAATCAGGTAACTCCCCGGTCGATCCCGGTAAAGTCGTTGCGCCGCTACGCTCCTCTTGCTGCAAAAGAGTAGTACGTGCAGGCCACCTCATAAGCGATCAACGTTCCGAAGTCGCCTTTATTAGCTCCACCGGACATATGTTACGGAAATAAGCTTTGAAACTCATTAAATGACATGCCGAGGGTAACTTGCTTTATCTGGCGCTCGTATACTTCGCGATCAAGGTCAAACTTGTTGACTGCACACGACGAGGCGAGCCCCAAGCTGGCGATGACAAATACCAAAAGGCCTTTCCCGAACCGTTTCATTATTACCTGCTTTTAGGTTGCTTAAAGACACCTCGGCGGGCGCTACCGTTGTGAGGCTTCGAAGTAAAAGGGAAATAGAGAGAAAGTCAATGTAAGTAAAGGCCATCACCCCACTTTTTCAGTTTTCGCCGTGTTACACTCGCCGCCCGAAAATCGCTTGCGTTTATAGGGCCCATAGCTCAGTTGGTTAGAGCAGTCGACTCATAATCGATTGGTCGTAGGTTCAAGTCCTACTGGGCCCACCATTTCTATCAGAGTCAACTCGGACTTAGCGGTCCTGATCCCTCTCGCGAGACGCTCGAGCTTTCGGCTGGTGCATCGTGATGCCCTCACCTTCGTATTTATGTCAGTATGCTGATCTATAAGTTGCATCAAAGGCTGATCTGAAGAGACATTCCCCAACGATGAATAACACGATTTACACAAACACTTTTCGGTTGTTAGAGCGCCGCCTAATATCCATAACTACAATAGGCATCACATCCTTCATGGTGACCTTTACCGGCCCGGCCTCAGCTTCGGAATCCGAGAATATCGAGAGCATGATGACTGATAAGGAGCTTGTGAAATCAGGCGTAGAAACGCTTACCGCCGAGCAACGGCAGTTCCTAAATGAATGGCTAAAGGAGAACTACGGCCGAGGCACTGAAAGCGTTGTCACCAGCACTGCAGAGTATGAGCGAAGTGAGTTATCAGAACAGTCAGTGAAATTAGAGGCAACGCCCATAGCCATCGAGGCCGAGGTCGATCGTCGTGTGGCCGCGAAACTAGCAGATAAACGCGAGAGTGAACAAACAAAGCAGTCGGAATCGTCTTTTGAGGCGAGGCTAAAGGGAAACTTTACCGGGTGGACTGGTAAAACTATTTTCAAACTCGACAACGGGCAGATTTGGCGGCAGCGATCCTCAGCGAACTATCGCCACCGTGGCAGCGATAGGCGCGTCACATTCAAAAAGAACTGGATGGGAGGGTGGGAGATGACAGTGGTCTCCAGCCAAAAAACTGTCCTTGTCAGAAAAGTTCAATAGCTGAACATCCACGGGGGCGCTCAGTGAAAACGGCATTCCCTTATCTATGCGGCACTATGTCGAAGGCAACGGTGATTCTCGACTGAGATGATTCGAACGGAACCGTGCCATGCCACATGTATGAGGGAAAAAGCACCAGCTTTCCAACCTCTGGCTTGACTGTTCGAACCGCAGGAAGGTTGAGCCCCAATTTATCTTCAGGCGCGCCAAACTGAATGTAACCCGCATCGTCAGTAGCACCTGCAACCTCATCTGGCACCGCGATGTAGAGTGCAGAGCTAATCCAGCCTTTGGGATGAACGTGGTTCGTGTGATAACCCTGAGCTCTCAGTCTCACGGACCAAGCGCCGGAAAAGAGAACGTCGCCAAAAGATGTTCCCTGCACATTTCGTCCCCAGAAAGGATGTCGTGGATCACTGGGGAAACGACTGATCGCGTCGACAACGGCCAGTCTGATTTGTTGCTCCAAACTTTTTACCAGCGGTTCTGCGATGCGAAATAAAAAGCCGTTAGTTTGTGTACCACCACGAACACTCTGATCGATGGGGTGCGCTTGCGTGTGATGTAGCGTTTCCAGCACCTCAGCAACCTCACCGAAATAGGAAGTAACACTGCTGTAACCACTCGGTACCGGCACCTGTACGTCAAAGACCATTCGGTCATAATCGACGATTGCAGCTTCTCGCGGGTCCTTCATCATACGCAGGGCGGAGCAACGGAACGCAAGCGCTAATTGGTCCTGCGGATCAATTTTCAGAGCGTCTACCAAGAGCGATTCTGCGCGATCGGGCTCATGAGCTTTCAAAAGCTGCACCGCGAAATCAAATTTGATGCCAGTCTCAGCAGGGTACAGCGACAGGAGCCGCTCGTAAGAAGACACCATGTCATCATGCCTACCCTCATCCGCAAGCCCAATCGCCTTGAGGCTCTGCAGGCCAGGAGTGGATGGGCATCCAGAAGCCAGTGCCTCAGCCAACAACGCTCGCTGATCATCCTTGCGGTCGAGATACTTCAAAAATCCAATTGCCGTCTCCCAAAGCGATGGATTTGTTCGATGCTTCCGCGCCGCGATGATCAGATCCTCGAGGGGATCACCAGGCGAGTTGCTCTCAACATGCAGTCTGGTCACGACTCTGTGTAGCTCAAGGTCCGTCGAGTGGCGATCCAATCCAAGGCGCGCGAAAGCCACTGCGTCGTGCGACCTTCCGGACTCCAACAAGGACTCTGCGGTATTCCGATAAAGATCAGCCGAATCAAAACCCAAAGTGTGCGCCGTCTGATACGCGATGGCAGCGTATTTAAAGTTACCCTGTTCACGACACAACTGGCCCAAGGCGTAATTCAGCATGGACGAGCCAGGAATCAATCGGATTGCCCGTTCGATCATGCTGACCGCTTCATCCAGTCGTTTGAGCCGCTGGGCAGCACCGGCCGCTAATTCCCATGCCGATGCATCTTTTGGAGAAATGCTGATCAACTTATTGGCGCTGAACAGGGCTTCGTCACAAAGGTCTAAGCGCAGCTGCGTCACTGCCAATGCTTTCCAGGCTTCGGGCATTTGTGGAGCAAGCGACGCGGCTCGCTGATGGAGGTTCAGTGCCTCGGCTGGCGCAGCTGTCTCGCGCAGAAAATTTCCGAAATTCAACAAGAGATCAATGCGATCGGGCGTGACCGTCAAGGCTTGAGAAAAAGCCTCTCGCGTTGCAGCTGCGTCACCAATTTGAGCGGCCGCTACACCCAGCATATACAGAGCATGTGGCTCTCGGGGCGCGTAAGCAAGAACCTCGCGACAGAGCCTAATTGCTGCATCAAAACGCCCTTGCATTAAATGCGCCTGAATATTCTGAACATCCTGCCTGCGATCTCGCTTCATATACTCACTATGTAGTGAGCCTAAATCCGCTCACTTACCCCATCAAAGTTCGACTCGACAAAGGATATCAGTCGTCTCAGCCAGATCGCCAAAAAGTATGTTACGGCTGCAAGAAAATTTGGGTGGATGAGAGGGCTAATTACGGTGGTATTTAGGTCTGGGTTCTGTCAGAAGACCATACCTTTTATAGAGCGGTTGAGGACAAATCCGAAGATGTAGGCGTTATCGGCACAAAGTTCCCGAGAAATACGTAAAAATTTCGCAAAAAAATACATTTTTTGCGTTAAAAATGCGCCCTCGGGTATCGCGCTGATAGTCATTTTCGCTATGGTTCGTATGTGGGGGACTGTCTCAGTACCGCGCATGGTGTTATCCAAGCACCGCAAGGAGTCCTTGAACTTAATAAACTAGGGAGGTTTCTTATGAAATCTTTTAACAAAAGCTACCTCAGTCACGCGGTAGCAGCAGCGGTCGCTTCGACTTTGCCGGGCTTTGCGTTTGCACAAGACGATGAAGCTACTGAAATCGAAGAAATCGTTGTAACCGGTTCGCGTTTGACCAAATCAAACGTTACGTCTTCAGTACCTCTGGTTCAGATCGGTGCGGAAGAAATCAATAGCCGTGGTGTAGCCCGTGTCGAAGACGTGGTCAACATTCTGCCCAACGTATTCGTTTCCCAAACAGCAGAAGTTGCCAACGGTGCGAACGGTACTTCAACACTAAACCTTCGTGGTCTCGGCTCGACTCGTACGCTAGTCCTCATCGATGGAAAGCGCCTTCCATTCGGTAGTCCATTCTCATCCTCCGCGAACGTAGACATGGTGCCTGCTCGCATGGTTGAGCGCGTAGACATCGTCACCTCTGGCGCGTCTGCGGTATACGGCTCTGACGCGGTAGCCGGCGTTGTTAACTTCATTACCAAGAGAGA
>Ga0163109_10000477_pt1 | contig 32356 bp, 15 predicted proteins | sample CRUFie1St13metaG_FD_108704 | JGI IMG/M metagenome (GOLD analysis project Ga0163109, IMG submission 108704) | Marine microbial communities from the Costa Rica Dome - CRUD Field 142mm St13 metaG | ecosystem: Environmental > Aquatic > Marine > Oceanic > Photic zone | place: Costa Rica: the Eastern...
CAATAGTAGTAACCCTGCTTACACTTCTTCATTGTTAGTGTCTGAGTTACTATTATTTAGAAAACCTTGTTTTAGAAGTTTTTGAAGATCTGAAGTTGATCCAACAAATAAAGCATTATTAGTGACATTATTTGTTGTTTTATTTCCAGAATCTTCTTCAAGATCTTTTACTTTTTTCTGAAGATCAACTAACTTATCTGTGGTATCAGCAACACTTTTAATAATTTGACCCGCAACTTCATATGCTCTTGGACTGCCACCTTCACCAGCTACCTCCATGATACCATTGAGGACCTCTTGACCTTTTTCAATTAATGAATATAAATTTGCACGACTATATTCATAATCTTTTGAGAGGTCCTGATCACTTTTATTTGGAAGTGTTAGTTCAGCAGGTTTATCCTCTGATTTAACAATTTCACACTTTGTATTAAGTGCATCATCTATAGAATCAAATTTATTAGTCATGAATTAGATATCAATTTTTCTGGTTGGACTAAAATCCGCTCCACTTTCAAAGAAATCAAGAGATTCATTGAATCCAAAGTCATCACCTGGTGCAATAAGAGCATCATCGGCAGTGCTGAGAACATTGAGTTGTGATCCCTTACGATGTTCTGCTGCAATTGTTGCACTGTGTGCTCTCTTAACCGTTATGGAGGTGCTAGTTAACTTAGTTACCTTCATGATTTCACTATCAATAATAACTCTATTATTGACTGCAATACCAGAAGTATCATTCAGTTCAATTACAGTTTCTGTTAGATCAATTGATTCTGTTGTCAGTGCTCCAGTATCATCATCATAATTTTTCCTTGCTTGTGGTGTGGCAGTATATCTAACTTGTCTTTTCGCTGTCAGTTTATTAGTATCACTGTAATAATCAACCTGAACCTTACGAATAAGTCCATCAGTGCTATCTGCAATAGGACCAAATAGATATGTTTTTGCGGTAAACTGTAAGGTGTAAATTAAAGCTCTGCGAGTAGAAAAATCACCTTCATAATCATCTTGAAATGATATACTATCTAAAACAACTGGAATATCTCTTTTTTCTCCAATTGAATCTATTAATTCAACAGTAATATTAAAAGATGGTTGAAAATATGGAAGTATTTGCTCAACAATTTGAAGAGCATCGTCATTTAATTTTGTTAAAATATTTAATTCAAATCCAAGATTATATGGAACTGGCATAAAAACTTTTTTGACCCTACTATTATCATCTACTGCCTTAAAAGTTTGAGTGACCGATACTTTTCTTGTGGGATCATATGAAATACTATTCATCTCAAAAGACATTCTTGGCAATGTAATTTGAACTGCTCTGTTCAAATCTGCTTGCTGTTCTAATCTTGCCAAGAATTTTTGAGCAGGACCATATGCTAATGGAACTTTGATTTCACTTTCAACATTTCCACTTGCGTCATCATGTTTCACGTAAATTTGATTAAACAGTGTTCCAAAAGAAACGACTGTTTTTCTAATTATTTCGTGATAGAAATAGGTGCCTAACATTAATAATTACCAAAAGGATTTGATTCTGTAAAATCAACTATGAGATCTGCCTCAGTTTCAATAGAATCATTGTCAGTGTATTTATCATATGTATCATCATTTGTATAGAAATCAATTGCATAAGATGCAGAGGATTCTGCGCCAACAATTAGTTCACCATTTGTAAATGTTCCGTCAACATAAGAAATTTTAAGAGTTTTTGATGAAGAAATCCATTCCTTTACTCTTGCTGTAGTTCCTGAACTAGACCCTGTAATAAGTTCATTGAATATAAATGTTCCAATACCTGCAATTAGTGGTGGATTTTCAATAGTAACGGTTGGATTTTCTGTATAACCAATACCAGGATTAACAATTCTTACTGCAGTAACAATATTTCCAGAAGAAACTTCTACTCTTGCTGTTGCTCTCACACCACTCTTAATTGAATCCTCATTGGCAATAGTAACTGTTGGAACACTTTGATATCCACTACCAGGATCAGTAATCGTGAGAGATGTAACAGTTCCTCCGGCACTGACGGTTGCAGTTGCACTCGCAGCAATTCCTGCTATTGATTGAATTGAATTAACCATTAATCGGAAATTGTCATTTCCACTACCACCTCTTGCTTCATAAAAATCAGCAGATGGATTAGAACTTACTTCAAAGTCATGACCACCATAAACAGTTGTAAATCCAGTTACACTACCAGATCCATCAACAGAATCGATACGGATTATTGCTTCCGTTCCACCCATACTTACATTGTTTGGAACTAATCTAATAGTTTCATTTGCTTGATATCCACTACCAGCATTCGCAGATGTCATCAAATCAATAACACCAGATCTTGTTCCAGAGGTGCTAATAGCAACCACTGGTGCTGAAAGATACTGAGTGCCAGGATTAGTAATGGTAAGAGATGTAATAGTTCCACTAGCACCAACTGTTGCTGTTGCTGTAGCAGCTTGAGATGGATGAGCAACAGTGATTATAGGTGCTACTGGATATCCAGATCCACCATCATCTACAGATATAGAAACAACACCTTTTTCAGTGGTTTCGATAGATGCAGTTGCTGCTGCTCCAACACCACCACCACTATAAATTGTTATTCCAGGAGCAGCAGTATAACCAAATCCAGCGTTAGTTAATAAAATTTCTTTTATTGAGTGAACACCAGCAACTGATGTTGTTATAGCAACTGCTGTTGCAGTACCACCAGAAACTGGAGAATCATCAAACTGAATAATTGGTGTCGATGTGTAACCACTTCCATCATTATTTAAAAATACTTCTCTTATATAACCATCTTGTATTAGTGAAGATGCAGAAGCAGTTTCACCAATTCCAACTAATTGTAATGTAGTAATATACCCCTCATCTTGAATTTGAGTGTCAATTTCATCAATAGATGTATCGATAACTTCATCTTCATACTCAAAGAGTTCACACTTAAGTTGATAAACGTAGTTTTTACCTAACTGATAGAAAGGATCTTCATGTTCTACAAACTTAACTTCAAATAATCTTTGCCCCAATGGAAAATAAATTAAATCTCCTTCTCTAGGTCTATTAGAAACAATAATCTCATCATCATCTTCCCCTTCAAGGAACATTGCAATAAAATCTTCAAATCTTTCTTTAGATATAGTTATTGTCAACTCATCTTTGAGTGACATTCCGAATTTAGTTAAAATATCTCCAGCACCAGAATAACCTTCATACGTATTAATATATGCTTCAATAGTATAATTATCATCAAATTTAGAAGTTTGAACTTCATTGAGAATAGTATCTCTATTGACAATCTTTCTTGGGATGTATGTGACATCAATCCCATACATCCTAAGTTGCTCATTTATTAGTTCTTGAACAAGTCTTTGTTCAGACTGAGAACCTTGTAGAAAGAATGGATTTAACATTATCCAATAAGATCGAGAGGTGGTAATTCATTTTCAAGCATCATATTTTGCTTGAGTTGGTCTAATTCTCTTTGAGCATCTTCATAAATTTCTCTACCGTTTAATTCAATACCACCTGGCAATTTAACTCCTCTAAACTTAATTAGATTTTGTCCCCACTGCCTTTTAATGAGTGCTGTTAAATATTTTTTAACAAAACTATCATTATAAACCTGAGTAAATGAATCTGGATCAAGTGCCCTATAACAATCAATAACTAAAAAGTCTCCAGCATTCTGTGCATTCCAATCAATATCAAGATACATTCTATCTTGACGCTTATTAAATCTAATTTGCTTATCAGTTGTTAATAGGAAATCAATATCTTCCAAATAACTTTTGGTCATTGCATATTGCAACAACTCAACAGAATTAAAATAATATAGATCATTTAAGAATAATTGATATTTAATACTAAACATTCCTCCAGAAATGCTGCTAGTATCAAACTTAAATACTTTTTCAATTCCCACTACAGAATCGGGAACCTGAATAAAATTAGAATTTTCGTAAAAACTTGATGTAAATGTTCCAGAACCACTATCTGTAGATGTTGCTGTAGTGGTTACAATACCAACACCTGTTGTTCCACTTGCCCTTCCTCTGTCAATATCTGCTTGTTTCAACTCATATTTGAGGAACATTCTTTCAACACCGTCAAAGTGGCGTTCATTGAAGTATTGAACGGCATCATCAACTAAATCATCGATCTGGTCATCATCAACGTTTATCTCCAATACAGGGGCACCCAGACGCCTTAAACAGTAATCAATTAGTCCTTGACGTGTTGATGGTTTTGCCATTATTCTTCAACCTCTGAGTTCTGATAATCATCTGCGCCTGTTAAAGGTTTTGATTTAGATTTAATAGTTACTGGTTCTGGTTTTTTTAGTTCCAGAAGTTGTGCCAGTAACTTATTTTTTTCATCTTCAAACTCTTTTGTTAATGTTTGAATTTTTGCCTCCAACAAAACGTTTTGATTTGTTAGTGCTGCTAATTTTTTATTATAAAGAGTCACTAACACATTAATATCTACTTCACTATTCATAATTTTTAGAAGGTTCCTCCGTCAATCGTTGAGGTCCAAGTTGGTTTACTAGTGTATGTAGTAGCAACATTAGTTGGGTTTACACTGGCACTAGTGCCATCATCAACAATATCATTTGTCGTGTCAAAAGTTCCCTGAACTCCAATCAAAGTAACACTATTTGATGAAGATGTTGTAGTTTTAACCATACCATACGCTGCACTATTATTTTGCTGCGTAATTTGCGATCCAGCTGCTAAACTTGCATTACCACTTAAGGTAAGAACAATTTCAGTAACAGCAGTTAAAATTTGTGTTGATGTTACTGTAGTATCAGCATCACCTGGTTGATTTGTGGATCTTTGAAGACCAGTGCTATCAAAATATACGATACCATTAGTATCATAATCACCAGATTGATAGTAGATACCTTTAATATCTAAGAAACCTTTAGTTCCTGCAACAACACTATTACTAATAGTTGCATCAGGAATGTAGGTTAACCTTCTACTATTATCAGCATGTGTTCCATGATTCAATGCGCCAGCAGAACTATCAGCGATAGAACTGTCATCCATACCAAAGAAACCAGTCTTGTTATTTCCAACTCCACTGCTTGTATTATAATCAAATGAAACACCACGGTCTGTATTAGTATCAAATCCGTGAGTTACTGTGATTTGTGTAGTTGTAGAAAGACCAGCACTTGTTGTTCCACTAAAAGTAACAACTTTTGCCGCAATATCAATTGCAGAAACTGTCGCAATACCTGATGCGTTAATACTAGTTGCTGTAAGAGTATCGCCAGTATTAATGCCAACAACAGAATCTAATCTTGCTGTGCTTACACCAGATGCAACATCAGTGATAACCGTTCTTACACTGGTTACATCACCAAGATTCATGATAGATTCATTAACAGTAACCGAACTTGAGTTTACTGTTGTAGATGTTCCATCAACCTGGAGATCACCTTTAATAATTACCGTTCCCTCATTACTAAAACCATCGGGGAAAGGATCAATATAAAGAGTATTTCCACCACCAGATCTTGTTGAAATTACATTAGATGAAATACCAACATTATCAATAACAAACTGACTACCAGTTGGAATAATATATTGTTGTGCAACATTCCATACCCAAGGGGCACCAGTTACTTGAACAGCATCTGAACCATTTTCATCATATTCAATCTTAGCATCTTTACTATCACCAAATACTAAGAACTGATCATCTGGAATTACAACCTCACCAGAACCATTAGTTCTTAATACAATGTCTCCATCTGTATCATTAGATGATATTGTATTACCATCTAACGTTAGATTGTCTACACTCCATTGATCAACTCTCGGTAAACGAGAAATTGCACCAGCACCACCAGGATTTCCTCCATTTTCCGTTAATAGAACGGGAACAAAACCGTTTGCCTGTGTTGTTGGGTTATCTTGCCCTGCAACTAATCCAGGTGCAATACTTAAAAGATCTGTGTAATATCTACCACCAATTAACTGTGGGTTTTGGGAGTTATCTCCAGCAAATACCCTTCCACCCCTATTGCCATGTGTTCCATTACCAATTGTAAGTGCTAACTCACCATAATTTAGAGTACTGGGTGCAGAAGTACCAGTAGATCTTTTGACTCTAATGATACTCGCCATTAGAATGAGCCTCCATTAATATCTAAATTCTGTGTAGTTCCTGGTGTTAATTCTAAAGTTGCATCAAACTTATTTGTAGTGGAATTGTATACGAGAACCATACCGTTCTCTAATCCACCACCAACATTAACATCACTTAAACCAGCGAGAGTTCCAGATGTTTCTCCAGCAACTGCAGAAACAACCTTAATTGCATTTTGTTGACCTACTCTTACTTTTATGTCTGGCATATGATCATACCAATTGATAATTATCAGGATCTAAAATATATTTATACTCCTTCTAATCCGAGTTTAGATATAACCTCTTGTTGTTTCAAAAATAATTTTAACGATGCCTTAAGCATTGTTCTTAATTCATTAATATCATCACACTCATCAATTTGTCGTACTTGTTTTTCAAACTCAAACATTTTAGAAACTGTATCTAAAGAAATTTCATCATGGTCGCGCATTGATTAACTCCATAAGTAGATTTTTAATTTCATGAACGTCTTTTTTTAATTGAGAAATTTCTTCCTTTTGTTTTTGACGGTCATGTTTCATTTTAATATACTGATTATACTCAGTAGTGTCACAATTGACAATTGCACCAGAATCATCGCGAAATAAATTTTTATGTCCTTCAACAGGTATCATGCTAAGGCAATCACTCTTACATCTTTAAATTTATTTGTGTATGCCTCATTCGTTCCACTCATTACAATCTTAATTGAAAATCCAACAAATGAATCTAGATTATCTGCAGAAAACTGATATTCTGAATATTCATTTTCTCTATTTGGATTTACTTCCACATCAGGCAAACCATCGTTTAATGATGTATTAATGACAGTATCACCATAACCATCACCATCAGAGTCAGTTAAATTATTATATCCAGGGAATAATTCATATGTTTGTTCAACTTCACTAGAATCTGCTCTGATAAGTTTATATAGAACTCTAAAATCACTAGAAGAATCTCTGTATGATGTAAGTAATACTTTTAGAGATGATGCTGGTCTTTGTAAATTGATAGTATTTGAGATGTAAATAGAAGCATGTGGATCATTTGAAGTTTGATTAGATCTCGAATCTATTGCATAATCACCAACAGGATTATTTAACCTGTTTCTAGCAAATACAAATGTTGCTGCTTCAGAGAGATCTACAACAGGTGAAAGAGAATTATTGTTAGACTCCATCCTAATTCCAAGTGTTAATGATTTATTCTTAGGAAGAGATGTTAATCTTTCAGTTTCATTAATATTTGAACAAACAATTCTAGGTGTAGAAAGTTCATTTACTCTATTGATTGCGACTGATTCAAATCCTTGATCTTGGAAAGAAACTTCGTTTCCACCTGCACTAGTTCCAGAAACTGTTCTCAATGTTGCCGAAACACTTGTATTTTGTGGATTGATAACATTGAAATATGGAATTATTTCATTAAATTGAATATTTTGAGATGCCTTACAACCGTTACCACCTAGTGAACTCTCACTGTTAAAGTTCAACATTGTAGTTCCACTATTTTTACCTGAAGGTCTCTCAAATTCCAAATGATATGTATCAATATCCCTATTACCAACTAAAATCTGATTAGTTGGCATATTATGTTTTCTATTGATTCTTGTTAATGAAACTCCATTTAATTCGTATTTACGAATCAAATCTCCAACTGAATGATTTCTAACAATTGATTCATTTTCACCACGAGCAACAATAGTTAAAGAACCAACATTAACAGCATTATATGAAATAATTTCGTCATTAATTATAACATAACCAGGATTTGTTCCACTAACAGCAGATCCCTCAAAAGTTGTAAATGATGCAGTATTCGCAACTGAAACATTTGTATTTGTAGAAATAATCGCAGCATTAATGGTAGTAGATGTAGTATTTGGTTCAATATCACTCAAATTAACTACATTACTATTGGAGTGCATTCCATGATTGTAATGTGATACTTCAAAAACATTTCCAGAGAATAGTTGATCGGGAACTGTAGTTGCTCCTCTAACCACTGTTCCTGCCATAGAAACATTAGTGTTCCCACTAAGATATGAAATAGTATCTCCAGTATCGAATGTTTCACCTTCAACATTTGTGATGTATAGTGTGTCAATATTTGGAACCGATGTAACGGAGATCAACGCACCATTTCCAGTTCCTGCAACAGAACTAGTTGTAACTCCAAGTAAATCACCTTGCCTATAACCATTTCCAGTTGATGCCAAGGAGACGCTATTTACACCATTACCAACAACTGTAATATCTGCCGTTGCACCAGAACCACTACCTGAAATAGTATACAATGGAACATTACTGAAAGTTCCATTTGAATAACCCACACCAACATTGGATGTAGTAACTACACCAATATTTCCACCTACAAATTCAATAATACCTGTATTGTCTCCTTCAGAAACTTTAACACCAGGAACTAAAATACTACCAAGTGCTGCAGAAGTTGTCATTCCAACATTTAATTTGCGTGGCAATGTTTTAATTGGATTATCAACTAAAGATGGTATATTAGAATCTGCTGATGTAAATGTGCTACCAACAGAAAGTTTTGGATTGCAGAAATAAGCAATACCAGTTTGGGAAGTAAATTGTGCCTTATAAAGTTTAAATTTCAAATCTTCAGAAATTACTGGCGACCAAACAGAACCATTTTGTGGTTTGAATAGATTACCACCAGTATATTGGTTTGAATAAATTATCTGATCAGCTGCAGGATAATTTTGTGTTGCTACAGTTGGTTGATTCGTTTCACCAACCCAAACTTCATAATCATCAGAAGTTGGGCATGATAGTGTTAATGAGTACTGTCTATTTGGTTGCAAATATAGTGGTGATGGTAAATCTACAAGAGTTTCGGTGGATCCATCCGTAGATACTGTTATATCTGATGGTAATAATCCAACTCTAGCAAAATTTTGAACCACTTTATTTTTTGGTGTTCCACCAATATCAGTTTCTCTTATCTCTAAGAAAATCTTTTCGGTTGTGTCTTTTACTTTAAAGAAAAGACCTATTCTGGTTAAGAAACCACCAACATTATCAGTTCTAAATGTTTGAGATAGAGGATCTCTTCTTACAGCATTTTCTGGAAGTGCTGCAGGAGGTTTTCTAATTGAAACACTCTCGGTATAAACCGAGGGGTCAACAACTCCATTATCATGGAATGTTTCTTGTGTAAATCTAACTGAAGAAGCAGATGAGTTGGTAGAACTACTAGTCAGTTTAAGGGTTTTTGACCCAGATTTAAATGATACTGAAGGTGCTGGATTTGTGTGTGGATTTCTAATGAATAAACATCCATTCAAATCGCCAACAACATCAGTCGTTAATGATTGTGCAGAAACAGTTGCTTGAGCAGAACTAGTTTCTCCCACTAAAGTCATATTATTGGAAACATATCCATAAAATCTACCATCTCCATCATCTGCAAGTGACATAATATCAATACAGATTAATGGAGCAGATGATGAATATACTGTTGCAATATCTAATGTTGGTGAATATGGATTTTTAGTATATACTTCCGATGGATTCAAATATGGACCTGATTTATGATTTGCATTTGCTAATCTAAACGCGGTTACCTTTTTCCCACCTTCATACCCATAAACAATTTCTCCAGCTTGGAATGAACCACTGGACATTGATACTTGTAACAGTTTTGGAATTGTATCAATGTTTGAACTTCCACCAAAGAATGAATAATAATTTGTTGATGGTTGTAAACCAGAAGCTTCAAATGCAATATTTCTAGATCTTAATTTTCTACTAGTTTCTGAACTAGTTATTAAGTTATTAATATATGAACCAGTCCAATTACTTTGTGTTCTTAAAATCCTACCTGCTTGAACATTAAGAGTTCTTGCCCAAGTATCGGATGAAGGTGTTAATTTTACAACACCATTATAGTTTTCAACACCAAAAGGATTAACCTTTTGTGATTTGGTTGCAAATGATTGTTGAATATCAGACCAAACAACTGATGAATAGTTTAAGGTAACTAGATCACCTGTTTTTTTGATATTTGGATCATTTAAAGTAAAATCTGATGAAAAATCTAGTATACTGGTATCTGCAGTTGTTGCTGGTGAGATTCTAGATTTTAATGAACTAAACACTAAATCAGATCTCAATTCGCTCTTTTGAGTATCAATTGTAGAATTTGCATCTGGATCGTTGGTATTAATAAAACTAGTTCCTCTGAAATTATCAACAAAGAAACCAGATTTAAACCTATCAATACCATCAATATCTCTGACTTGAAGAGTTTTTGTATTTAATTCAAGTAAAGTTAATGATGTTAATTCCTCTACATTTTCAATACGATCTTCGAGTTCACGAAGATTTTGCATAGTATATCTCTTATTATTTGAAAGAGTAATTTTTACATCGTCTGGATTATAAAGATATGCTGGTAATTGAATTGTCGCCAAATCCATCGATTCATCAATAGAAGTTGGTTCTACTGGATTCAATGATCCAACACCTTTAATTAATGAAATATTTCCATCTCTTGTGAGACAAATTTTATCAATTCTTGGTAAGTAATATGAGTAACCTACAAGTGATGTTTCATTTGGTGCAATAACAAATTCACTATTGGATGTAAGTGTGGAGAAGTTTCTACTAGAAAATACAAATGGTGAAGAAGTAGTTGAAGTAAATGGTGCAACTCTTGGTCTAAAATCTAAGATATCGGAAGATCTTACATTGCCAGCAAGAATTGGAATATCTTTTTCGTATCTTTGACCATCATAACTACCTACCGTATAAACATCTCCAGAATCACTAGTAGGAACTTTATAGCAATCATAGATTACTAACAATCTTTTAGATGGAATGTAAAAATCAGATTTTCTTACAATTCTAGAATAATCATAATATTGTTGCTTTTGTCCTTTATCTAAAGTATAATCATTTGTCTTATCTGTATATGAACCGTTAGTAATAGTAAGAATAGAAGTTCTTATGTTAGATTCTTCAAAAACGACCGATTCATTTGGAGAGAATCTATTTGCATTCAAATAAACAAATTCAACCTGTGTTGAAGATGATCTGGTAACAATTTGTCCAACAGCACCACTACCTTGACCTATAATTTTTTCACCCAATATTGATGCTGTATCGAGACTTAAACCAGATCCGAAGGATAAACTATCTAAAACTACACTACCATCATCAATTGATTCATAAACAGCAATAACTTTATTAACATCAGGAACATTTAAAGAAATTTCCTTATCCTCTACACGAAGACCGTAAAAATTATTCTGTGTTAATCCAGAACTTACTGTAAGAACACTACTTGCACTTCTCGCAACTTCTAATTTTTCACTTCTAATATAATTTTTCTTCTTAGAAATGACCGCATTTTTCTTGGCAGTAACATTTACAAAAATATTACTTTGATTAGCGATTAATCCACTCAGAGTGACACTTTCACCATCAGAAGAAACTACTACCTGATCTGATGAAAGATCTGCAGATATACCATTATCATAGATAACCGAATATCGATCTAATGCATATGGCATAAAGAAAGAACTAGTAATGCCAATATCAGTACGATTAAGTGTTATGGAACCATTATTATCTGATGCTTGCGATGTAGCTTGTTTTCTTACTATGAAATTAGATCCACTAAGAGATACATTAGAAACATTTTCAGCGTTTAATTTAGTATATAACTTTGCTCTATCAGAATCAGCAATATCGGGAGTTAGAACTTTGAAATTATAATTACCACTCACAATAGCACTTGCAGAAATTCCAGTAACATTGTGTGTTGTTGCTAAGGTTACTGTTAAACCATTAGTTGCAATACCAACAATTCTATTAATATTAGGTACTGTATTACCCACAACAGAATATTTAACTAAAGAATCTGTTTTAACACCTACAAAATTTCTACCCAGACAAGTTGCAATTCCAGTTGTTGAGTCAACTGTCAATACATCATTAATACTAAAATTTGGTAAAACATTCTCTCTTAAAACAGAGTCACCATGGAATGCTGTTTGAAGATTGGTATTTGTAGTTGTTTGGAAAACTGATTTGATATCTTGAATTCCAAATACCTTTACTCTTACAACAGATCTACTTAAAGTTGAGTTCCCATTTAAAATTACTTGCTCACCCTGAACAAAAGTTCCAGATGTTTGCTCTAATGTAAATTCTGAACCAGAACGAGTAACGACAAATCCAGTTGCACCACTATTAACACCTTTTACATGCCCACCAACAGGAAGTTGACTTACTGTTGCACCCGAACTTAATGTGAGAATTGTATATGTTTGTATATCCCAAAGATATAGATCCCAAACATTCTCAGTATCGGTGTCATCTGCATCAGCAAGATCAAATGAATATGCTCTTGCAGTTCCCACCTTCAATCCAGTTCCAGCATTTGCTGTTGCTGGATTTCTTCTTCGATTGAATAACTGAATAACATGGTTATTATCAAGGTTAAGACCTAATGCTGGTGTTCCAGAAACATTGTTTAACCTTATTCTATTACCCATTTCAAATGGTACAGATGCCGATGAGACATTTCTTGTAGTTCTGGGTTTAGCAACATCTAAAATAGTTGTGGACGTTTTTTCAATATCAAATCCACGAACATATGCTTTTCCTGGAGAAACTTTTACTGCTAAAAGATCTTCTGATGGATTGTTGCCTTGTTCTGTAATTTGATTTGAAAAGAATACTCCATCGGAACCCAACCTATCATTTAATGAGTTTTCAACTTCAACATTAAAGGAATCTACCGCATAATTACCAGATTCTTCAAAAGTTCTTTTAGCTAGATATTCTTTAATTTCTGAGTATTGATTAGTATCTTGAATTTTTTTAACTACACCGTTAGATACTCTTAAGATCTCTACGAAATCTTTATCATCCGTATCAGTTAATCTTTTTTTAGTTAAATTTGTTGAAATTCTCAACCTATCTGCACCTGGTGCAGCATAATTTGAAAACCCTCTAGCATTATCATATAAAGAATCGTCTTCCTGTGCATCAATTATCGATTCTGTAATTGATAGACCAACTCTATACGATGGAGTATTTGAATACTGATCGAGGATAATAGTATCTTCTGCAACATTGACAAAATGTCCCCTAATATAATAAACACCATTAGAGATAGAGACTGCGGATCCGGTAAAGGTTGCCTCCGAATTGATTAATGTTGCAAATGTATCCCCACCAGAAATTGTAGTGTTCCCATAAGTAACACTATCTAAAGTAATTAGAGTTTCGGAATCACTAAACTGAGAAATATTAAAGGCAGAATCTGCAGTAATATATTTTACATATAATGTATAATCTTCAGTTTCTGATTCTGTATTTTTTAAAACTTTTTGAACAACACCAGTAATTTGTGATGTTTGTCCTTTAATTCTTTTACCAACCAACTGGTCAAGATATAATCCAACACTAAGACCAACATGCGTTGGGTTTATTTTTACTGCATAGTATGTTGAATTATATGATATATTTCCTGGAATTACAATGGAACCATCTTTAAAGATATGATTTCCAAAAGATTTAACCTGGTTTTGTAACATTGACTGCAAAGCAGTCAGTTCTCTAGATTGAACTGGAAATCCTGGTTTAAAAAGAACCCTATAGTAATTACTATTGGGATCAAAATCATCATAATATGGAGAAACATTTAAGTTTGTTTTTTGTGACATTTTAGAATTCCAGTACTATTTTGATATCTTCTTTTTGTCTTGGGTTTCTTGAGACACGAGGTCTATTATCAAGATAGATAATTTGCCCCGATCCTTTATTTATCTCAGGAAGAGAAATGCCATTTGTAAATTGAGTTGCTAGATTTACATTTTTAGTAGACGTAATTGCTGTTGTAATTCCAGTAAAGTTTTGATCAATAGTTCCACTAAAACTATTTTCTGAGGTTACAGTTCCACCATCTTTAGTAAAGTCAACTTTTGTTGCTTCAGATATAATAGTTTTGGAATCTTTCTGATCATAAGATCCTGTATTAAAATACAAACTTCTATCTTGGAAATACTTTATAACTTGAGTTTCAGTGTCATAAGAAGCAAGATAACCAGTTGCTGTTCCCACACCAGTAACAGTTTGAAATAGTCTATTTCCTGGAATTGCATCTTCTGGATTAGAAACAGATGTTAGTTTAAATCCACCTAAATTTGAGAATTGACTCTCTTGAAAGATGGAAGATGCTGTTCCTATTCTACTTGGATTCTTTACGATTCCAATTTGTGCAAATCTGGTATCAAGAGGAAAATCTTTAGTTGATGAATCAAAACGAGCATAAACTAAAACACGATCTGTTCCCAACTCTTCATATACATTATATCCATGTCCTCTTGATGGAGGAATGATTGGAATTAGGTGTGCAAATCCAGTAGCACCGGAGTTAATCGTTGATAAATCAACTCTTCCATACGTATATCCATTTCCACCAGCAGAAACAGTTGCTGAAGTAATTTTACCGCCAACAACATTTACAACTGCCTTTCCACCAACACCATCACCAAGAATATCTAACTCCGCATCAGTGGTATTGTATCCAGAACCTTCATTTTCTACATAGATCTTTTTAATCTGATTTTCATTAATTGTGGAATCACCATTGTCTCTTACAGATACAATTTGTTGATCTGTTGTTGTTTCCCAATCGCTAGGAACTGGAATATATTCAATAGAGTCAAACTTAATAATATCTGCTGGAGATACGGTAAACAAATATTTCCAGACATATCCATCACCACTTTCTCCTGCTCTTGATGGTTCTAAATCAACAAAAGTTGGTTCATCCTGTGAAAAATTACCAGTTGTATTTGTTGCAGAAGATCCATTGTCAATGCAAATATAAACACGAAAATCACTATTAATTACATAGTAATTTGCATCATATAATCTAGCAGAATTTGTTTGCGGAGATGGATTATCTAATCCATAATCATGCCTATACATCTCATAGACAGTTCCTTGCTTCCAATCAACCCTCCTAACCAATCTTCTAATATCATTTTTGGTAATTCTCTTACCAAAAATCATAGTATCTTTCACATGACTTAGGTAGTTTTTATTATCTACAGGAGATGGTGTATTAGTATCCCAAGTTGTAGATCTTCCAAATCCAACATTTGCCGAAGGATTTACAAGACTCAAAAAAACGTAGTAAGAATTATTTGGATCACTAACGGAATCCACAAAATTCTCGGCGTTTAAAATTCTAAATTGATCTGTGACAATCGCAGCCATATCGCTAGCTTTTTTCTATATTTATAAATGATTAACCAAGATCTTTTCTCAGAGATCCATTATCTCTAAGACCAAAGTCTCTTCTTTGGATAGTTGGGTATGTAGTTAATCCAGAATTAACAGTTAAACCAGAAACACCAACACCTATTGCATTCGTTCCTCGTTTAAATCCAGCAAGTCTACCCCAAGAGAATGATCCACATGGGTTTGATCTAGATCCCTCCGTAGATCCTATAGTAACAATGTTAGTTGTTGATAGGATATTCGCAGTTATAACACCAGTTAAGTTTTGAACGTGGAAAGAATGCACATAGTATATATTATCAGCAAATGTGGTTCCGATACCAACAATTGCATTATCATCACCATCAATTGATGTTATTCCGTTTCCAACTGTAGTATTTGAAACTATAATTGGATATCCCGTCTGTAATGTATCAATATCTGTTCCTGCATCAAACAGAAGATCAAATTTAACTGCAAGCGAATTACCACCAGTTCCAACACTAGTTGTAATACCAGTGACAATTCCACTATATCCAGAAACAAACTTAATGCCAGTAATTAATTCTTCAGTTACAGATGGTAATGCTGTGATTAAAGATGGAGTTGCTGTGGATGTATATCCAGATCCAGGATTGGTTATTGAAATGGAACTAATTGTTCCTGCTGCAGAAACTACAGTGTTCGCAGTAGCACGAACCTGGTCTTGATATAAACCAAAGTCAAATGTTCTTGTAAGTTCTTTGGTATTTGCAACAGATTTATTAAGTTCAACAGATTCAGTGCCAATTCCAATAACTGTAAAAGTTTTATCAACAATCTCTACAGATCCATTAAATATTCTATCTAAAGAATGACCAATTCGAATTGATGCTGTGCTGATACCTGTTATGAGTGTAGAACCAATTCCAACTGTTCCAACTACATTTTCAATCTCTGGTTTGAAAATATCAGTTCCAATACCACCAATTGGCGATGCAACAATAACTGTAACAGTTGACCCAGAATCATATCCACTACCACCTTCAATAACGTCGATAGAAGAAATTGTTCCTGCAGCAGATACAACCGCTGTTAATGCACAAGAAACACGGTTTTGATTGCCTGGTATAAGTAATCCAGAAACTTGAGGGATATCTATAGATGATTCATTTTCCTCGTAGTTGAATAATTGAGCAGCATCAACAAATATTTCAGTATCTTGAGAACCAAAATCTTTAATTACTTTAGCAGTTGGGAAAACCATGCCCTCAATAGAATCTCTAGTTTTTGGTTGAGCATTATCACTGATAAACAAATCTCTCTTTTGCTTACTCCAATCGATTGGTTTGAAGTTATTTTCATCAATACCATCACCAAGATAAATTCCAGTTTCTATTGTGTCTGCAGATACAATAGCAGAAACAACTCTACTATCCTGAGAAATAGTTCCACTTATAGCATCATTTTTTAATACTCGAACTTCATCACCAGGTTTGATTGTTTCATTAACATCAACTTCAATACTATCTTGATTTCTAGTTCCTCTATAGAAGAACACATCTATTTCATCTTCAAACTTGGGTGCTTCAATAAATTCAAATGTTGTTCCTCCTTCAAAAGTATATGATTTTCCTGGTTCTTGCATAACACCATTGACATAAATTAGCAAGATCGAATCAAAATCAATAAGTGATGATGTTACATCTGAATTATTCTTCTCAAAACTCAATAATTGTTGATTCTTGAATAGTGGGAATCTAGTTCTAATGCCATTTTGTCTTGTTTTATTACTATCAATATAATCAAATTCACCTAATTGCCAAGATCCAAATGAATCATTAAACACTTCAGTTACTGTAAATTCCAACTCACTAATTGGTGATGATAATCCAGCAGCTGTAACTAATCCAACGGGTCTAAACACATCACCCTTTCTAAAGGAATAACCAGGATTAGATATCTCGTATCTTTGAATTTCAAAGTATGAAGTTCCAACACCAACAGATGATGGACCCATCTCAAGTGTCATTGATAAACCAATACCAGTTGCTGTTGTTGTGCCAATACCAAGTCTTGATATTCCTATTACTGATAGATTTTCATATGAAGGACTATCAACAGTTACGAGTGGATTAACATATCCACTGCCACCATCAACAATATTAAATGCTAGGGTTCCACCAGCACCCACAGTCGCCGTAATATTTGCATCCTTTCCTGCTCCCCCACCAGGTCCAATATTAACTGTGATTGTATTTGAGGTAACAGCGGTAATTGCTGTTTGAATACCTGCAACAGGATCCGTTGATCTTGGATATGGATGTTCTGTCTTGTAACCATCTTTAGAGCAGGTGAATACAAGAGATCCCGTATCAATACCAACAGTATTTGATACAGTCAATCCATGATTTGGAATTGTTAATACTAGAACACCTGATTCTGAAGTATATCTTGCGTTTGTTGCTGTATGATCAGTATTTGTATCATCTGTAATTGAATTAATTCCAGCACTAACAAATTTGTGTTCATATGCCAGATCTGTAATTGCAACACCAACTGTTCCTCTATATCCAGATCCAAATGTTAACTGTGGATAGTATTCGCGAACAGTTCCGCCAGTTTCATATGTATGTGGAATTGTACTAGTTCCAACATTAACTTCGAATGTCTTGGCAGAAGAAATACCTGAAATTGGATATTCAAATCCTTGTGTTCCATCGGGGAATATTGTTGTAGTTACACCAGCATGTGGTGCAGCACAAGAGAATTCTAATCCTAAGAGTGATACAAATCCACCAGATCCACATAGATTGTGTGGTGAGGCAGTTGTAATCTCAAGAACACCAGTTGATTCATTATAGCGAGAAGTGCTAATGTTAATTTGAGTGGAACTGAAGGTTGAAACGCCAAGTAATCCAGAAATTGATTTTCCAGCACCAATAGTTGGTTTTACTTTAGCACCAACAGGTAATGCATATCCAAGTCCACCAGTAGATGCCACAGAAATTACGATACCACCTCTTGGAATTTGATTCTGATTGACATCCTTTTCAGAAATAATAATATTACTTGTATTATTCTGTGTGATTCCAGTAAATGTAACACTAGAAATTCCAGTTGCTAAATCAGAACCAAAGGAATAGTTATTACCAGAATTATTTGGAGTATCTGGTGTTTGGAAGATATCATTGATGAATACTAAATTACTTCCTGCTTCTAGACCTAAAGTATTTTCACCCTCTTTCTGTATTGTAAATGTTCTACCAATACCATTAAAACTTAGAGAGATATCATCATATATCACATTTCCAGTATAATTTTGCCTTAAATAAACTCTACCATTGAAAGTTGATTTAGGAAGTGATAATGCACTCGCATTTAATCTATCATTATTGCCTTTACCATCAGGTGCTTGAGTAAAGTGAATCTTATTACCAACAATGTTATATGCACCTTTAAATATCCTTGCCTCAGAACCATCAGTATGAGTGGTTGCAGAGGTTCCAACAAACCCTCTTGATACATTGATTAGTGGAACTGTTCCAATACCACTAATTGGACCTGCTGTTGTAGTTCCAAGTCCTACGTTTTGAATTTCTAAGAATTCATTATCTAGTTTGAGGATATCTCTTGGTTTGATTGACGATATTCCAGATAGTGATAAGAATGAAACTGCAGCTCCAATATTACCACCACCATTATTTTCCAAATTAAATGATAGTGGAGTATATGCTAGTGGATACTGTGTTACGCCGTCAATCGTAATTAATGCCTTTTCAAGTTTCTTCTTCATCTCTAACTTGTGGCGGTTTCCAGATCCACTGTCAGTAAAAGTAAATCCAATTCCGCTACCACCAGCAGTTCCTGATAACTTGAAAGTATCTTTTGTAAGTCTAATTGCATAGACTCTTGATGGCATAATATCTGTAGTAATACCTGTTGAGAAAGTTTCTCTAATTGTCGATGCTGTAGAAACATTCGACATAGTTACTGACCAATTTGCATTATCAACATAGTAACTTCTATCATCACCACCAACAATTGTTACAGATGATGTTATAGAATTAATGCCGATAGCAATAACACTTCCTAATGCAGTATTATCTCCAGAGAAAATACCTGATCCAACTTCTATAATAGAAGTGTTAGCAATACCAGTAATTACTGATGCACCCGCACTTACAACATCTCCTTGGAAATATGAATTGAAAGTTTGAATACCAGTAATTGTTGTATTTGCTGCAATACCATCACCAAATAGTAAAGCACCAGATATCAAACCAGTTGAGTTTGCGATACCTGTAATTGTAGAAAAACCAGTTTCTGGGATATCACCAGTAAATAAAGTTCCGTTTACAATAGTAGTTCCAATACCAACAGGTGTTGCTGCAATTCCAATTAGAGTTGATGCAGGAGTATAGATCAATTCCTCACCAGTTTCAAAGAAGTGATCATTAATACTGAACACACCAGTTGATTTGTTTAATGTTGTGGTATTTCCTGGATCAAAAGTTTTTTCATAAATTGGAATCGACTTGTAATTTAGATCAAAATCAGTTTTATCCTTACCAAATAGATTAATAGATCCGTAGAAAGAATTTTCTATCTTTTCAATTACAGACCCTACTTGGAAGTTTGGTGGAATATTAAATTCATCAATATCGGTATAGATGTGTTGATTGAATGATTGTAACGTTACAGTATCACTTGCAAATTCTGCATCTGGGTGGAATTTAACAATAACATTACTTCCATCCATTTCGGATGAGAATGTTCCAATGCCATTGGAAGTATTTACATTAATGAATGGTGATGCTTGAATAGATGTTCTCGTTTGGTCTGCAATAACCATTAAGTTTTGAATTGCTGTAGTTTCACCAACACCAATTTTTATAATTGATTTTTGACTAAACTGAATAACACTATCAAATTCAAATACAGTAGCAATACCAACTGTTTCTTTTAACTGGGAATCAAACTTTGCTGTTCTTTCTGTTCCTGGAATTTGCCCAGAAACCAAGTAACGATGCGTTCCAACACCAGCAGCAGTAGTTCCTATACCAACTGTTCTTGTTTTAACAACTAAATTGTTATTAGTATCATTTTCAAATTGTAATCTGATAACACCACCAGAAACATTTAATCCAAATGTACCAATATTTGCTCCAGAGAATGAACTGGATGGTAAAGTATCATAATAGAACTCAGATATATGATTATCTTGTCCGTCATGATGAGCAACTACTTCAAAGTAGTTCATTCTATTAGTATCAGTATTCAGAACTTGTGCAAAAGTATATGTTGTATCAAACTTATCTGATAACGCTTCAAATACATCTGTTGTAAATCCAACTAAACCACTATTATCAGCTGGTCCTAAAACATTAGTTCTTCCATCTATTCTAGCAAATCCAAATTCAGTAAATCCTGAACCAACATTTGCTGGTGTAAACGATTCTCTATAAACTTTAAGATTGTAATTAAAATTATTTGGATCTACAGGATCAAATCTTAAAGTTGGATCTCCACTAGCAGCAAAATCACCTGAGAAATCACCAAGTTTTGTATCAGTGAACAAATCGGTTTTATTTAATGTATATGTGTTGTCGTAATCATTTAGTATGATGACTTCACTAAGTTGAGAACTTGTTTTATCCTCATCAGTAACTTGAACTAAGAATTTAGAATAAAAATCAGTAATTGGGTATTCAACTGCTTCTACAAAAGGATCTTGATTAAATTCTGCACTAGAGAATCTATTACTAATATCATCAATTTGAAGAACTCTATTTGTTCTACATTCAATAAAATCAGCAAGTCTTCTATTTTTAAATATTAGAAATCTGGAGGAATTGCTAGTTGCCTCATAATCTTGAGTAAAATCAAATTTGTTTATAGTATCAACTCTTCTTTCTCCAATGAAATCAAGAACAGTAGAAACGAAAGAATCAGTTATACCAATGGAAACAGAAGATTTCGATTCAATTTGAGTATCAGAAAAATTCAACATTCCAGTTGGGTGAACATGTCGTGAAACTTGTTCTTGAATTGTTAAAAATTCTTTTGGACTTTTAATGGTATATGAAAGATTTTGATAGTAATTATTATCAGGAGTAACCTGCAAAGTATCACTTAATCTACCAACGTTATTTTTCCAACCAAAATTCTTCTTACTTGAGTAATCAACAGCAAATCTACCTTTGTAATCTTTGATGGATTGAATAGAACCAAAAATACCAGAATTAATTCCTTTAAGAACATCTCCAGGTTTTATCTTATAGTTACCATCAACTTTTATTAGATCTTGTTCAACAACTGTAGTCACTAAATCTGTTTCAATACCATTAACAACTAAATTCTCACCAAGGAAGAATAAACCAGGAATGATATTTAATTTAAATACGGGTAAATTTTGCTTTTTAATAACTGAAGTGAAACTTGTTTGTATTGTTACCGGAACTCCCGCATCCGATGTAATGTCACCTATATTGTATTTTAAAATTGCTGGATTTGAATTTGTATATTCGGTAACTTTAAAGAACTGATATCCATTATCTTCCGAATTAAATCCACTACCAGAAGATGTTACATTACCTAAGGTATCAGTTTGTGTTTGTTTTTCCAATCCTTCAATAAAAACTTCATCACCAACTACAAACGGTGCAGTTGCAAATCCATCAATAGGTGGAGTGCTCAGTTCCAGTTCAACAATTCCACCACTATAACTCAAAATTCTTTCTACTTGAATACCATTACTGTTTAAAACTGGGAATATTTTATGTTCAACAGCATCCAATCCATTTGGTTCTGAAATTACATCAACGCCAACGATTGTATTTCCGGTAAAATCAGTTTCTAAAGCATATGATGAAGGATCAACTGCCTCTCTGGTATACATGTTGACAACAACAAGATTTGGAGCAGAAAGATAGTTTTTACCTCCATCCAGAACATTAACTGATTTTATAATATTTGTTCCAGTGAGTGTAATTAATTTTGATATATTTGCTTCTGGTCTTAAAGTTTTATCAGATGAATATTCAAAACCTTCATTAACAATTCTAAAATTATTTAATTTGCCAATAGATTCTGTTTTTGCTCTAATAATTGCATTAGTTCCAAAACTAGTTGAAGTTCCAGTAGAAAGACCAGAAATTATTGGTAATCTAGAATAATTTGATCCTTTGGAGATATTGTTAATACCTGCAATAGGTCCAGATGCAGTTTTTGAATTTGTTGTATAAGAAAATTCAGCGGTATTTAATGAAGTATAGGAATTACTTTCTGGAAGTTTGGTTGGGGATATATTAAAAGTAGTTGACCCTACACCAAATACCTTATATGAATCATTATAGTTACTATCAACATATACAATTTCAGAATAGTCTACAACATCAATATCGGGATCTACAGAGATTCCATTCTTTTCAAAAGAATAATATAGTTTAGTTGGAAGACTATCATTATAGGTAATAGTATATGTGGAGGTTATACCACTTACAGATGATTCAACAACAGAGAATACTGAAGTTGTTCCAGTGGAAACAAACTCATTACTTAAACCTCTGTCATAGAAGAATTTGAATTCATAATCAACTAATGAAGAATCTTCAACATTAAATACAATATTATTATTTTTAAATACTTTAATTTGAGGATTTAATAGACTAATTTCCTGATCCGATCCACCAGTGCTTCCAATACTTACTAAAACTGGTGGTGATGAGGTGGTATCATTATATGTTTTTGCTAAGTTAAAATTATCATCATCAATTCTGACCACATAATATCCACCTGTTTCTAAACCACTAGCAACTTCGATGGGTGAATCATAAAATATTTTTTGTCCTGTATTATATCCATGATTTTCTAAATTAATAGAATCAGTGGTAGGATTAACTTTATCCGAACCAAATCCAACACTATTAACTAAAACTGTTTTAAATGTAGAATTATATTTTACATCTACTGAGGATAGAGTTCCAATTCCAGTAGATTGATTTGGTTTTACTACAAGATCAATAACATCTCCATTTGATAAGTTATGTACGGTTGAAATCGATACTTGTGTTTTTATTTTTTGAACATTCGCAGTTATTTCATTAAATTTAGTTGTGAATGCATATTCAAAACTATTATTGGTATTTACATTTGTTGCTGTAAAGAATAAACCGTTTGTGGATGTTGTCAATCCAACCTCAGTTACAATACCAATGAAATCTTTTCCTTTGTTTATGACATAAACAGTTTGATTTGCTATTGGGAATGTAAGATCAGATGGAGTATTTCTAGCATTTATGCCAACAAAACCAGTAGGAACACTTAAATCAACTGCTTGATTATTTTTGAACGGATGATTTGGTAAGAAAATTGATTGTGTAGGAACTGAAACATTTTTAAGAGTATTTCCTACATGATATCCGATAGAATAATCTGTTCCAGTTTGCAATCCAACACCGACTGATTCAAATGGATTGAAGTAAACACTACTATTTTTTGTAGATTGAACATCTTCTTCAACACTTATTGGTATAATAAAATGATCGTTCTTTACAGTTACTAAGTCTGAATACGTGTGAGACATTCCAATTGAACCTCTCTTAACACGTAATATATTTTCATCACTGAAAACATTTAAAACGCTCAGTGTTTCTGTTGAAATACCAATAGATGATCCCGAACCAATTATTGATGGTATAGAAGCAACATATATGTCTGTTGTTACTCCTGTATTTGCTGTTATAAAATCAGTTAATCTCGTTGAGAATGAACTAACTCCAATTGTATGGGATCCTGTTAATTTATCAACGAACGTTGAAATTCCAGAAATTTGAACAATATCACCATCTAAAAGATTATGGGTATCATTTGTATAGATTTTAACAGTTTCTGAATCTTTCTTCTCTATTATCGAATTTTCATACTTTAAGTACTCTGTAGATAGATTATCAATTTTTCTACCAAAAACTTTAGATACCTCTGCAGCTGCACCACCGCCACCAGTTCCACTATTATTATAAACTAAAGAATTTCCAACTCTATAATTATCACCTGAATTTATAATCTCAAATGAATCAATTGATCCTTTTGATGCGGATTCTACGATTGTTGTCTGATCAACTGGGGAATTTGATTCAAATAGGAAGTCACTTCCAGAATGTGGTTTTGCAGTTCTATATGGGAAAGTATTTCTAACTAATGTAGATTTATTAAAATCAAATGTTTGATCAAGAGATTCACTTGCAACTTGAGATCTATAAGTATCACCAACAAAATATGGGAATGCTGGATCTAACTTACCAGTACTGGCATTTGTAGATACACCAACAAAGTATGCATAAACACCATTTGGAAATTCTGGGGTTTTTGAATATCTACCATTATGAATATCCAAATCACCACTATCATCAAATTTAAAGTCTTCGATAAAATATCCACTTTCGAATACATTTAAATCTGGACGATTTTTAACACTAGAAGGTGATTCAATATATCCAGATACCAAACGTCTCGTTACTGAGTTATCATCATTAGGATCAGAGAATGCATATGGTCCATAAATTGGATTTCCATCATTTGCCCATCCTATAACTTTAGAATGCTCATCTTCAGTATTGGAATCTAAGAAAGATGTTCCATCCCTATCAGTCGAATATCCAACAACACCATACGACAAATCATCTTCATAATTTACAAGTAATTCATCTGAGAATCTCTTCAAATTATTAACACGAAGATGTCTAACATTTGATTCTAATACAACATTTCTACCAGGTGGTTTGACGTTGATAGTTGTATTAGTATCCTTATATCCAGTTCCTTTATTAATAATAATTATATCTTCAATTCTACCATTTTCAACAACTGCTCTAAGTTTTGCACCAACACCATCTCCATTGATTTCTAAATCTGGAGCAGCATCATAAAACTTACCTTTATTTTGAACTTCAACTGCAATTATATGACCCCTCTTTACAATTGCTTTTAGTTGAGCACCTAAACCAGTTTTTGTAACAACTTTAGGATTTCTATGGAAATTTAGAATGTTAGATCCATAATCGGATCCTTCCTCATAAACATAAACGTCAACAATTTCACCTCTAACTAAAGGAGTTGTAAAGATTGTGTTTGCAGCACCACTAGTTCCAGGTGCATATTCAGCATTAATGTTTACAACAATTGGAGGATATGAAAATATTTGATACCCTTCACCAGAAGTAGAACCAAAACTTACATAATTTTTTCTTTCATAATTTGTTCTTGCACCACCAACTGCTGTTGCAACTTGGAATTGAGAATCATTTATTTTTAATATTCTGTATTGTGTTGAACTAGAAAGACCAGAAACGGAACTAGTTTCAAAATTATAATCAACTAAATCACCATCATTAAAACCATGATTTTTAAACTCAATAATATTTGTAATCGTAGAGATACCAACTGGTAAAACTCTCAGTTTTCTATTTTTATATCCAGAACCTGGATTTATAACTTTAATCTCAGAAACAACTGTTTGCTCATCATATGTTCTGAATATATGAATACCACCTGTGTTTACTGTGGTAAAACCAACAGTATTAATTCCAGAATTATAGTCACTAAGATTTTTAAACAAGTAAACAGATCTTGTATTAATAATCTTTGGATAGTATATACCACCACTTACAAGATAATCATTTTGATCTAGGTTAGATCCGTCAAAAGATCCAATACCAAGAACTGAATTGCCATTAGGATTATAAACGATCCTTTGTCCATCAACTAGATTGTGAAACTTTTCAAATGTTAATGTATCGTTTACAACATCAATACCACCTGTAGCGGCAAGACCAACTCTAGATCCATTGAATGGTATATCCCTAAACTGTTTAGATACAACTGATTCTAAGAGAGCTCCAGTGCCATTACCACCTTCTAATGTTGTTGATAAAACACGATTAATACTGAAGTCTTGTGGATCAACAATAATCTCTTTTACAGATCCATCAACTACTACTTGTGCTTTTGCAGTAGTTCCTGATGAAATAACAGGATCAGATACCACAATCTGTGGTGGATTTATGACGTCATAATTTGATCCACCATTCAATACTTTAATATTTTCTAGAGGTCCATAGTAAACTCTATCATCAGACTTATAATTTTGTATTTCAACACCATTAATTAACAGACCAACTGGTCCTGCTTCTGTTTCTGTATTCGTTCCAGACTGTATATTTGGAACTAGTGGTAATTTAATTAGGGATTTTTTGGCTTTTAAATTTCTATTATGATGACTTTTTAACGTAAATGTGTGATCAGTACTAGTATCAAAAGAAGTATCTTGCAATCCAACATGCTGATCAGTGCCAATAAACGATCTTGCAAGGAACAATCTAATTCTATTAGTTTTAACTGGATTAGTATCCCTTATAACTTCAACATAGTATGTCCTACCATCTTCCAATCCAACAATATTATCACCATCGGTTTCATAAATTATCTCATCACCCGTTATGAAGGGAACATCATTAGTAAATGATAATATTGAATACTTTCCTGTAGTTGGAACAAACCCTTGATATATGTTGTTTAGATTTGATGAAGATGTTATAGTAATTGTTGCATTTGAAATATCTTTTGTTATATCATAATTTGGAAGAGAGTTTGATGCAACATATAGATTTGCATCCTTTTCATTATAAGTATTTTGAACATTAGATAAGATTGTGGTTGATTCTAACTGAACACCAGAAGAAGATGCATAATCAAATTTCTTACGTATACTTAAATCTTGATTAGAAGAAACTGTTATATTTTGATTTATCTTTACTTCTTTTCCAGAAACAGAATTTACTACAGCATCTGAAACTATAATATTTTCAGAATTTCTATCTAGTATATCAACATTATCATCTTTTTTAAGACTAGACTTATCTGGAGTTTCAAATAAAGTTACTGTGTTATTTGAGAAACTTTCTATTTCATATCTAGTTCTTGTGTTGTAAATCCAAGTGTTAAAAATAAACTGCTTATAATCTTCATCATCATTTGCAATATTATCTCCAAGATGTTTAACACTAATCAAATCATTATTGAAAAGTAGATCATATTGATCTTTGTTCTCAATATCTGACATTACACCAGTAACTCTAAGTTCTGCTCTCTTAGAGAGGTCACCATCTTCATAACCATAAATTATATCAGTTTGTGAATAAGCAAGATCTCCTGGATTTATTGCTGCAGTTACATTACTGCATCCAAAAAATTGATTAACACTCTTATCAGAATATTCTATTTTTTGATCACCAATACTTAAAACTCCTGTTTGACCAAATCCAATAGTACTATCAACTGTAATAACAGATGCACCAATTGATACATTATCTGAAACTAAACTATTTGGTGTAATATTAAAAACACCTTCAATTAAACTTTGTTCATTATATCCAGAGAAGAGTTGAATTTTATAAAAAGTTTTTCTATTTCTTGTTATAATTTCAACTTCTGATACAGGTCCAGTCGCAGTATCAACATAATTGTTAATCATTTGACCAACAAGTTTATTTGGATCTCCAGAAATTCTTTCTCCAACAAGAACTCTTCTTCTTATAAATTCAGCATATGATGGTTTTAAAAGGAAATCTTCTAAGTTAATAACTTTTGGAACTTGATTATATAAAATCGCAAATAAAATTCTAAACGATTCTTCTGTTCCTTTACTTTGATAAAAATTACGAATTTGTTTTACAAAGTTATTAACATCCAACTCACTATCAAAGTTGACTTCTTCAAATCCAGGTGCAAGAAGATACTTTAATTTTTTATAAAACTCTTTAAGAAATAATGCACTTATGTTCTTAATTTGAGTTCCATCAGTATGAGAATCTGCGGAAGTTGATGTAAATACAAGTTCCTCTGGATTTAGGGCATCCCTGTAGGAACTAATTCCACTAAATCCACGAATACATCCAGTAAAACTATTTGTAGTTATTCCAGTGTAAGTAATAATCTCATCATCTAATTTAAAGAGACCATACTCATTGGGAAAACCATTTGTTGTAGTTACATTTATAGTAGTATCTGATGATGTAACTGCACCATTAATCGATGAATGATCATTTAAAATATCAGAAGTTAAGTTATTGATACTTAAATACTGATCTAAATTTTCGACAATATCAATCGCACCGCCTTGAAATTCTTGAGAAGCATAGTATTGCTTCAGAAAATCAACGACTTTTGGACTTTCATTTAAAATGAATTCTGGTAATTGGCTATCAATGACTTGCTGAACTTTTACTCTAGCATCAAAACCAGTTGTGATCATATTTCCTCTCTATTACCTTGTTATTTTTCCGTTTAAGTAACTTGACTTCACTGGGAAATTAACTCCAGAAATTTGTTCTCCGGAGACAATCGTGTCCTTAACCATATTTATAGTGCTTTTGGAGACGTCAAAGATTAAATACAAATCTTTCAATCCAATTACGTCATTTGAATCTGGTATTGCCTGAATCTCCACAACATTGTCTGGAAGATCTGTAGAAGTTATGTTAATAGTATTAACAACAATTTCACCTTTTTTATAATCAACTATTCCAATTGATTTCTTGACGACTTCAAAAGTGTCTGGATTTAATGTTGGTTTAACAATAGAAAGAATACCAATATCACTATCTTCTACCGGAACATCTAAGAAATATACAGTTTCAGATTCACCCGCAACTTTAAATCCAGTGCTCTTAATACTAGAACCATCTAATTTTTTGAAGAACTTATTTCCAAAACATATTTCATATTGTGCAAATGTATTAGTAATACAATTCATATTTCTTCGCATCTTCACTTTTGTAATATTAGATGTAATGCTTGTATCTACATTATCAATAATTTGAAGAACTTTACTATACCTAAATCTTCCACCAAATTTATTCATATCAACAGTTTTGGAGTGTTTAGTTAATGAAGATATAATGTTTGCTCTTATAGTAGAAATATCAGTTACTTTAGATGAATCATAAAAGACATCACTCTCAAGTTCAACAAATAGTAGTTTGAGATCTGATAATTCTTGTTTAACACCAGATACGGTGTATTGCTTTAAGTCATTTAAAATTTGTGATTTTGCAAAGTCGGAGATAGCAAAACCATTTTTTGGTTTAATACTAATAACAACTTTACCAAACTGTGGTGGATCTAATTCTTCACCACCAACAACAGAAACAGATTCTGTGCTTGGGAAGATTTGTTGTATAATTGCCTCATAGTCCTTCGATGTAACGGCACGGTACTGTGAGGAATACACTCTAGGTGCAAAGTATTTGATTGAGTCAATTGGTTCAATCTCACCGCCTCCAGCAGCGTTAGAGGAGGTTGTTACTGATGGTGACTGTGTAGGAGTAACAACTATTCCATTACTATCTGTAGTTGTTCCCGAATAAGTAAACCTAGATGGACCATTACCAGTTTCACCATCGGTTACAATATAACTAACTTTAATTACATCACCAGTTGCTAATTTTTTACCAATTATTCCATCACCGAAAAGAAGTTCATATTTTTCATCCGCAACTTCTTGAATCAGATAAATTTCTGAATCTTTATTGACTGTTATGATATTATCTACTTGTTTATATTCTCTAGTTCCAACTACCACCTTGATGGTTTCAGTATCAATATTTGGATTATTTAAAATAAATCTTTGATCTTGAGAATTATCTGCAGTAAATTCTTTTGTCAGATATGTTCCTTGTAAAATCTCAAGGTTAGTAAATTTTGCTTGGTTATTATCAATATTGGCGCTTACATCGCCTGCAATAGAAAAGGTATAAGAAGAGTTATCTACTGCTCCAACACACACTAGACCTGCTTTCAGAATCAACTGAGAGGCAGTTGTGGAGGTATCTAGTGTAAATGATACAGTTGCCTTTGCAGCAGTTTTAGATCTAGGAACATAACCAATATTTCTTGCTAAAGAAACAACGTTCTCTCTAAGAGTTGCTGAATCCAAGAAGGATTCATTTACAACCATGTTAGAGTTGAACGCAGTGATATACGTATTATATGCTAACGTGTCGATTAGAACAGAAAAGTTAGATCCTTCAAAGTCAAAATCTGTGAAATCGGAATTTGCACGAAGATAGTCTTTGATGGACGTTTTTATCTGATCAAAATCTAGATTGGTAAACTTAGTAAAAGGCATTATTTTATCTGGTTGCCTCTAGGATAAATGAAAATTGTTGTGCTGGAACTTCTTGCCCAATAATTCTATAAGATACGAAGATCTCAAATTCGTTTCTATCCGCATTTGGATCTACCCTAACCCGAAGATTATCTACTCTTGGTTCATAATTTTCAATTGCAACTAAAATTTGTTCTTCAAGAACAGAAGCAGTACCAAAATCAACAAATTCAAATAAACTAGTTTTTACATCGGAACCAAAGATGGGATTAAAGAATCTCTCACTGGGAATGGTTTGTACAATATTACGGATTGCTTTTTTAATTGCATCCTCATTCTTAATGTTGAGAATATCATTGGTTATGGGATGCCTATCAAATGATAGACTAATGTCCTTAAATGCTCTAGATATCCTCTGAACCACGACAATATGGAGATTTTACTTAATCTTATTTATATCCATATTTAAAATAATTCGGTGTTATCATCAGATTTTTCGTAAAGATCTTCTTGATTGATAGTATCACGTTTTTTTGGTGTAATATCATCATTTGAAATTTCACGAAGCATTTTTTGATGCTGATCGTTTGCCAAGTTGTCTAGAAAATCATTTTGTGGGTTCATTTCTTCATTTTCGTAGTAGTTAATGTAGTCAGTAGCGAGTTTTGTGGTTCCCCACATCTCTCTCATATAATTAATGTCCCTGTCAACAGGTGAGTTGCCCATTTTAGCTCCCGATTCATTAAAATCAGAACTTTTAAAGGGGTTACTATCCCTTATTTGTATTTATTTTATTTTTTACAACATCATAATCATCTTCAAGTACATCTTTTAGATAATCTTCATCGTAATTATCGTAATAATTGGTTTTTGTAAGTTTTAATCTTGCTTCTAGAAGATCTTTTCTTGATTGCACTAGAACTAGATTGTATTTTCCGTTATTTGACTGAACTTTATTGACAAAAGTGCTCTCATTTCTATGATCTGCAAGGAATTTATAGTCTTTATACTTTAAATTGTAGTTATCAACAGCATTATAGAGATAATCGGGGTCATGATGATCCTCTACAATGTAAATTATAACATCATAATCGGGAGATGGAACAATTTCATCCAATTTTTGCTCTACGATGAGAAAATTTGCCGTTGAAGCAAAGGGACAAAGCGAAAAATTACCTAATTCTGGTCTAACTTTAGATAAATCTCTAATCCATCTCCGAATATGTTTATTTTTCTTGTCTCTCATCGGGTGTTGTCCAGAAATAATCATCACAATCACCTAATCTTCCCCATTCAACACCATTTTCAGTTTGGAAAATCTGTGTTGATACCTTAAAATCGGGTGTTTTGACTGGATCTGGGGTCATTGAGGTATCATAGATGCGACATCTATTGTTTGGATAGAGACAAAACTGCCCATTCCTCAATTCAATCAGGTTAAATGACTTATGTTCATCAGGAAGTTCACTGACGGAAGCATCAATCTGATCAAAATCACCATGATAATTATCAAGAGTGCAGATGTAAGTGCCTTTTAACTCACCAAAGTGCCTTGTACGCACTTCCCATTCCATCGGTGCGACAAATTGCTTCTGAATCACTGTAAAATCATAGTCCATACAGTTCCAAAACTGTAGGTTATAGATGTCCATATCAGGATCTGGTGGTTCAGGGCGTGATAAGAATGCTGATATTGGTAATTTATCAAACATTGCCCCATATTCTGGTAGATAGGTTTCAAAATAAAATGCACGTCCTTGAATAGACTTGGCACATACCCA
>Ga0163109_10000478_pt1 | contig 32350 bp, 32 predicted proteins | sample CRUFie1St13metaG_FD_108704 | JGI IMG/M metagenome (GOLD analysis project Ga0163109, IMG submission 108704) | Marine microbial communities from the Costa Rica Dome - CRUD Field 142mm St13 metaG | ecosystem: Environmental > Aquatic > Marine > Oceanic > Photic zone | place: Costa Rica: the Eastern...
CATCAAGCTGCGATATACGCTGCTTAATGATGTCGCTGATTTCTGAAGGATTCAGTTGTTGCATGACCGGTTCCTCTGTCAAGATTTCAACGCAGTCGCAAGCTTATGCAAGCGCCCACGAACGGAGCCGTCGATAACCATATCGCCGGCTCGAATAATGGCTCCCCCAATTAAGGAAGCATCTGTTTCAACAGTCATATCGACTGTTTTACCTAACTTTGCTGTCAATGAAGCTGAGAGTTGCTCAATCGTCTTATCCGCTACATCGAATGCACTCGTTACCGTGACGTTTGCCGCTGCATCGAGCGCTGATCGCAACTCAGCGAACAGCGTCGCGACCTCACCTGAGAGGCCGAGACGGTGGTTTTCAGCCATCACCGAAACAAACTTCTCGACACCCACCGGAATATCATCTCCAAGCACAGTCGCAACAGTTGCAGCGCGCTGGGATGCGGTCGTTGCAGGATCATCGAGCACCTTGGCCACTGATGGCTCAGCGACTACCGCGGCAACGGTGACCAACGCTTTATGCCAGCTGTCCACAGCACCGTTATCAACAGCGAACTGAAACGCCGCCCGCGCGTAAGGTCTCGCCAGTGTGGTTGGCTCGATCACGCTTACTGCTCCTTCACCAGCTGCTCAAGAAGGGCAGCGTGTTTATCAGCATCGATTTCAGCTGCCAGCACTTTTTCAGCGCCCGCAATAGCCAGCGTACTGACTTGCGTTAAGAGCTGCTCTTTAGCCTGAGCTTTTTCGCGCTCCACTTCGGCAGACGCAAGCTCTTTAACCCGATCCGCTTCTGCAACCGCCGCAACTTTTGCCTCATCGACAACCGTCGCTGCACGCTTGTTGGCAGCTTCAACGATAGAGGCAGCTTCTTTCTTCGCCTCTGACAGGCGGTCAACCGCTTCTTTTTGCGCCAGCTCAAGATCGTGACTAGCACGGTCTGCTGCAGCCAGACCGTCGGCGATCTTTTGTTGACGCTCTTCCATAGCGGCTAGGATCGGTGGCCATACGTATCGCATGCAAAACGCGACAAACGCAATGAAGGCCAAGATCTGTCCGATAATGGTCAGATTAATGTTCACAGTACTCTCCTGTGGGTTTCAGCCCCGCCCGTCATGAGCGAGGAAACTAGGGTTTTAGCCTGCAACCACAAAGATGAGGTACATAGCGATACCAACACCAATAATGGGGATCGCATCAACCAGGCCTGCACCTAGGAAGAATGTACCCTGTAGACGTGAAGCCAGCTCTGGCTGACGCGCAGAACCTTCAATGAGCTTACCGCCCAAAATACCCACGCCAATAGCAGCACCCATGCCGCCCAAGCCCATCATGATCGCCGCTGCGATGTAGATCATTTCCATTGTTGTCTCCTATTGAGTCTTAGTATGGAAGTTCAGAAATTAATGGTCCTCGTGTGCCATGCTGAGGTACACGATGGTAAGAACCATGAAGATAAATGCCTGCAAGGTGATGACCAGAATATGGAAAATCGCCCAACCAATCTGCAAGAGCGCAGCAGGCAACAACCAAAAGATGCCTGCGCTGAACAGAGCTGCAATCAAAATAAAGATCATCTCACCAGCGTACATGTTGCCGAACAGGCGCAAGCCCAGTGAGAAGGGCTTCGCAAGTAAACCAACTACTTCCATGAACAGATTGACGGGAATAAACGCCCAGTGGTTAAACGGGTTCATGGTGAGTTCTTTAACAAACCCAGAGCCTTTGACCTTAATTGAGTAAAAAAGCATCAGGACAAATACACCGATTGCCATACCCATGGTGATATTGGGGTCTGTTGATGGCACGATTTTCTGGTACTCAACACCAGCCAACATCATGAGCTCTGGCACCACATCGACGGGTATTAAGTCCATCAGGTTCATCAAGAACACCCAGACAAAAATAGTCAGTGATAGCGGTGCAATCAGTTTATTGTTGCCATGAAAGGTGTCTTTAACCTGATTGTCGATAAACTCGACAATCATTTCGATAAAGTTGATCAGGCCTGAAGGTGTCTCGGCCGAGGCGCGCACGGCAACCCAACGAAAGAGAGCACAAAAAATAATGCCTAGCCCGATGGACCATCCCAGAGAGTCCACGTGGATAGCATTGAATCCCATGGCTGCTATCTCATCGGCGCCATGAGCAAACGTCCACTGACCACCAGCAGCTACCGTTTCACCATCATAACGCACGAAACCCTCGGGCAATTTACCGTAAGTAAGGTTCGTTAGGTGGTGGACGATGTAATCCGAAACCGTCTGTTCTTGACCAGCTGCAGCCATTCGATCTTGCCCTAATTAAGCAATCGCCCTAGCGCGATGCTCTCCGTTAAACCACTTTGTCCTTCGCAGCCAGATAATAAAAAACCGGGCTACTCACCAATACTGCTATCGCGCCCATGAAGATCGCTCCAGGCTGCGGGTCTGACGCTTTGGCGAACCAAAGACCAAACAACAGTGCGCTGAGACTAAATTTTGCTATCCCCAGTAAGGTTGGTGCTTGGGCACCAAACCGGCTGAACATGCTGGTCGCAAGCCATGCCTGGGGCAGTCCAATAATGGCCGCTCCTACCCACACCGCTAACGCTGCATCACCACCGAGAAAAAACCAAACACCAACAGACAGTGCCGCTACCAAAACACTGGTAAATACCAGGACCTTGGCGAAGTGGTGAGCCAGCATTGTTCGCGTGTACTCGCCCACTTAGCACTCCCACATTTTCGGGTTCTCAAGCGCGCGCAAGTCTATTCGAATTGCCTAAGCGCATCAACAAAGCAAAATGCCAACTTTTATTGGATACGATTTAAAATTCCGTCGAGCACGTCTAGGTCGCTGTACTGAATAACCAGCTTGCCACGACCATTTTTATTTTCGATGACCACTTTGGTGCCAAAACGCTCTGAGAGTTGCCGCTCTAGCCGGTCGATATCAGGGTCTTTCCGCTGCGGGGCTGTATCAACAGCTGGCGCTAACATGGCTTTTACAAGCGCCTCTGTCTGTCTGACTGACAACTTGCTATCCACAACTTTTCTTGCCGCACGAACCTGATCCCCACCGTCCAATGCCAGAAGCACCTTTCCGTGACCCGCATCAATTCGACCATGCTCTAACATCTCTGATACTTCGCGCTCGAGGGACAGCAGCCGCATCAAATTCGCAATGACCGGGCGAGATTTACCCACAGCTGTTGCGACCTCTTGCTGAGATAAATCAAATTCGGTCTGCAATCGCTTTAGCGCTCGGGCTTCTTCAAGTGGATTGAGATTTTCGCGCTGGATATTTTCTATCAGCGCCATTGCGATCGCTGTTTCATCGCTGATGTCACGGACAATAGCGGGGATGGTATCCAAGGCAGCCAGCTGACTGGCTCGCCAGCGGCGCTCACCAGCTACAATTTCGTAACGATCTGCACCAATAGATCTCACAACAATCGGCTGCATGACGCCTTGGGCTTTGATGCTATCGGCCAGCTCTTGTAGCGCGGCTTCATCAAAGTCAATTCGAGGCTGATATTTACCGCGCTGTAAAAACTCCAGTGGTAATTGACGAAGATCACCATCCCCAGGTGATATCGTGCTCGCTTCTGCCCTGCCGGCCGGCACTTTTTTGGTCAGATCGGTCCCTAGCAGAGCGTCAAGGCCACGATTTAATTTTCGCTTTTTCGTGTTCATTCGCCTTTCCTGAGCACTTGTCGTTCCCTTACACCATGTTTCATCACGTCACTGTCCATCATAGTACCGACCGAAATATCACTGTCGACGCAAAAATTCTTCAGCAAGCGCCATGTACGCACGCGCGCCTCTTGAATATCGATCATAAACAATCCCAGGTTCCCCGTGACTTGGTGCTTCTGCGAGTCGCACATTCCTCGGAATCACTGTCCGATAAACGAGGTCACCAAAGTGGCTGAATAACTGCTCGGATACTTCTGTTGTCAGCGAATTTCTCGGATCATACATTGTTCGAAGAATTCCCTCGATTTCAAGATCGGGATTAACTGTCTCGTTGATCCGACGAATGGTATTCAACAAGGCAGAGAGCCCCTCTAGAGCGAAGTATTCGCACTGCATGGTGATGAGAATAGAATCACAGGCCACCATTGCATTGACGGTCAGCATGTTAAGAGAGGGAGGGCAGTCGATTAAGACAAAATCGTACGATGCTTCACCTTGCCGCAGTCCTCGCTTCAATCGTTTTTCTTTGCCCTCAACTTCGATGAGCTCTACCTCTGCTGCGGTTAGATCACCATTGGCCGGCAAAACAGAAAACTTACCTGTAGGCGACTCGACCAAACACTCAGACAGCGATGCTTCCGCGAGCAACAGATCAAGCACAGATAGCTCTAGACCATTTTTTTCTATGCCAGAGGACATGGTGGCATTGCCCTGAGGATCCATATCCACCAACAGCACACGCTTTCCCATCTGTGCCAACGAAGCAGCCAGGTTGACGCTTGTTGTTGTCTTACCAACGCCACCTTTTTGATTGGCTACGGCAATAATTTTCATTTCTTATTCTCACCACGACGCAGCACAACTAACTGCCTCAATTCATCTAGCCCAGGTACCACCAGATCGATTTGTTCGCTGATCTCTACAGATGTATTTAGATCCGCTATTTCAGTATCAACCGTTTGAGACTTCATGGCGAGCCAAACACCCTCTGTATCGAGTAAATGCGCTGTTAGATGACACATCCGATTTAAATCAGCGAATGCCCGACTCATCACAACATCGAAACCCTGATCTGGTTGATAAGTCTCAGCTCGCCCCTCAACAATACTTACATTGTCTAACCTCAGTTGCTGGCGGACCTGATAGAGGAAACGGGTTTTCTTGCCATTACTGTCGAGCAATACGAACTCTTTATCGGGGAAACACAGCGCCAACGGAATACCTGGCAGGCCTGCGCCTGTGCCAACATCACAGAGTCGCTTACAGGAGCTCAAATACGGCACCAGAGTAACGCTATCGAGGACGTGTTTAATCACCATGTCCTCCGGACGCCGCACGGCAGTCAGGTTATAGGGTTTATTCCATTTATGGAGCAAAGTGACGTAGTCCGTTAACGGTTCTGCTAACGCCACTTGTATATCGAGAGCCTTCAGCCCTCGGGTCATTTGATCAACTAAGCGTTCAGCCATTGCTGACGGCGCGATCGGGAGCAGAATTGCTTTGCCGTCTCAGGTGTACCAGAAGCAGTGACAGCGCTGAAGGCGTAACACCCTGAATTCGACCCGCCCTTGCGATATTAGCGGGCCGAGTGTCTGTCAGTTTTTGACAGATCTCATTAGACAATCCAGGCACTTCGGTAAAATCAAAGTCGCTTGGAATCAGCGTATTCTCGTGCCGTTTCAAACGATCAATTTCATCTTGTTGCCTTGCAATGTAACCAGCGTATTTAACACGTGTCTCTATGTGATCAGCGGTTGCCAAATCCGTAACGGGCGACCCTTTCAAGCCCGCTACATCGCTGTACGACAATTCCGGCCGCCGAATCAAATCCGCCATCGAATATTCTCGGTTGATAGGCGACTTTAGCTTGGCATCGAGAGCATTCGAAGCACCGGTATCGGGATGGATATAAGTTGACTCCAATCGTCCCAACTCCTCATCCACCACCGCTCGTTTGGCCTGATAAGCAGCCCAATGCGCTGACGATATCAATCCAAGCTCATTGCCTTTTGGCGTCAACCGCTCGTCGGCATTGTCTTCGCGAAGTTGCAGCCGATATTCAGCACGGGATGTGAACATTCGATAAGGCTCTTGCGTGCCCAACGTTACAAGGTCATCCACAAGAACACCGATATAGGCCTCATCGCGTCGTGGTTCCCAGGCATCGAGTTCGCGGGCATATCGAGACGCATTCAGCCCGGCAAGAAGCCCTTGTGCTCCAGCTTCTTCGTAACCTGTGGTGCCATTAATCTGACCAGCAAAATACAACCCAGTCACATGTCGTGTCTGTAAGCTGTGCATCAAATCACGGGGATCAAAGTAATCGTATTCAATCGCGTAGCCTGGCCGCGTGATATGCGCGTTCTCTAAACCGGGGATGGTTCGAACCATGGCGTCCTGAATATCGAACGGCAGCGACGTTGATATGCCGTTTGGATACAACTCAGTGGTCGTTAATCCTTCAGGCTCCAAAAATATTTGATGGGAATTTTTATCGGCAAACCGGTGAATCTTGTCTTCAATGCTAGGGCAGTAGCGCGGACCTGTTCCTTCAATAACGCCACTGAACATAGGTGAGCGATCCAACCCACCACGAATAATCTCGTGGGTAGCTTCGTTAGTCTTAGTCACCCAGCAACACAACTGCTGTGGATGTTGAGAGATTGACCCTAACTGAGACATCACTGGCCTTGGCTCGTCTCCCCATTGTTCTTCAAGAACCGAAAAGTCCACTGAATTGCCATCAATTCGCGGTGGTGTGCCAGTTTTTAGTCTGCCGGTTCGAGGGCACAACTCGCGTAATCGATCTGCTAGCGTAACCACAGCCGCATCACCCATGCGCCCGCCCGACTGGTTTTCCATCCCAATATGAATCTTTCCATTCAAAAAAGTACCTGCGGTAAGAACACATACAGGAGCAGAAAACCGAATACCTGTGGCGGTTCTAACGCCCGTCACTGTTTCACCAACGAGCTCAATATCGTCGACAGCATCCTGGAATACTGTCAGGTTTTCTTGTGCAAAGAGTATTTGGCGAATCGCATTGCGATATAACACTCTATCGGCTTGCGCTCTGGTCGCCCTGACAGCTGGGCCTTTCCTTGCATTGAGTACTCTGAATTGAATGCCTGCGAGGTCCGTGGCTCTCGCCATCGCACCACCTAACGCGTCAATTTCCCTAACGAGGTGTGATTTACCGATGCCGCCTATTGCCGGGTTACACGACATCTGACCTAACGTATCGATCGAGTGGGTAATAAGCAGTGTATGCACACCAGTGCGGGCAGCTGCCAACGCTGCTTCAGTACCCGCATGGCCACCGCCTACTACGATGACGTCGAACGTGCGATGAGTGCTCATTTGCCGTCTTTGTTAGAAAAAAGGGCTGGGAGTATACGAATAAATGTAGCTGAACTTAAGTTATCGATCTCTTAGGCCGACAGATTCACAAAAGTTAGATGTATTTTTGTCTTTAGCAACGTCGTATGAATAATTAATAATTTATCTATGTATTAGAAAAGATATTTTGATGTTGTTGCTATTAAGGAGCCTTTTGTTGTGGATAGATGCCCCATCACCAAGTAGCTCGAGGATTTACTCCATGTATAAGGTGTTTCATAAGATAGGAAAAACAACCCTATAAGGCCTGTGCTAATCGGGGATATCTCAATCTGTTGTTATGTCTCTTTCTTTGACTCCAATTTCTTCACAACGTCATGCACAGAGTTGTCACCAACTCTACTCACATCAGTACAGCGCGCGACCTCTCGTAATCAATTTCTTAATGATGTTGTGGACAGGGTGTTACTTACCTATGCAAAAATTGCTGAAAATTAACCCCAAGATATCGTCACTTGCTACACGGCCCGTTAAAGAATCGATTGCGGTTTGAACCCGTTTTAGATCTTCGGCCAGTAGCTCTGCCGCGTTGTGGTGCTCGAAGGTGAGTAGAGATTCTGTGAGAGCGTGATGCGCTTCCAAGAGTGCGTCGACGTGGCGTTGGCGAGCGCTGAAAACAGAGTCTTGCGCCCCTTGTACCAATAATGAGCCCTCAATCGTTTGAATCAACGCGTTGATTCCATCACCTTTTTTGGCACTGACTGCAACACAACGAGTTTCACCGTGATTCGGAAGTACGCCAGCTTGTCTGCCAGAGATATCAATTTTGTTTAGGACCTGAATATTAATGGCGGTATCAGTAAGCCATTCGGTATTAATTTCCTGTGGTTCATTGTCATCAATGATGTGAAGGACGAGGTCAGCATTCTGACTGCTGGACTTGGCACGCTTAACACCTTCTTGCTCAATGACGTCGTCTGTCTGACGAATGCCGGCCGTATCGATTAGATCCAGAATCACAGAGCCAGCTTTTATGCTTTGTTTTAGTGTGTCGCGTGTCGTACCCGGAACATCTGTGACAATGGCAATGTCATCACGAGCAAGTGCATTTAAGAGACTACTTTTACCGGCGTTTGGTGCACCAATAAGGACAGCCAGGTAGTGCTGGGTTTTGCGTTGCGATGCCGCAACATCGTTGATTAATTGCTCAATAGTGGCGTTGCAGTCGCGAAGCCTTGATATGACTGCATGGCGCTGTAAAACATCGATGTCTTCTTCAGGAAAATCGATGGATGCTTCTGTTAACGCTCTTAGCTCATTGAGTTGGTTAGAGAGGTCGCTGACCAACGCAGAAAATGCACCTGATAATGACGCAGACGCGAGCTTTGCTGCCGTTTCTGTTTCAGCTGTGATCAGATCGGCGATGGCTTCCGCTTGTAGTAAATCAATTTTACCGTTGATGAAACTGCGCTCTGAAAATTCTCCGGGTCGAGCTTGCCTTGCCCCTAACTCAATGCATCGCGAGAGAAGTGCTTGTAAAACAATGTGTCCACCGTGCCCTTGAATTTCCACTACATCGTCACCAGTAAATGAGTTGGGACCGGGAAAGTAAATGGCTAGCCCGGAGTCAATGGCTTGACCTTCACTGTCGAGGAAAGACCGGTAGTGAGCGTACCGAGGGGTGAGTTCTGATCCACTTAAAGCGAGTGCTATTGTGAGTGAGTTAGGTCCACTTAAACGGATAATACCGACCGGACCGTTGCCGCGCGCCGTGGCGATAGCGGCAATCGTATCAATATCAAGTCCGGTCATTGTTTTGTGTTGATGTTGCGCTTATCGCGCAGCGGCTTGCTCAATTTGTCGAGTTACAACGTATTGCTGAGCAAATGACAGAAGGTTGTTGCACAACCAGTACAACACAAGGCCTGCCGGGAACCACATCATCAAGAAGGTAAATGCGATAGGCATGTACATCATGATTTTGGCTTGCATTGGATCTGGCGGTGCAGGATTGAGACGTTGCATCAGCCACATGCTAATGCCCATCAGGATTGGCAAGACAAAATAGGGATCCATGGCTGAAAGATCTTCGATCCATAGAATGAAAGGTGCGTGTCGGAGTTCAACCGATTCGAGAAGTACCCAGTAAAGCGCAATAAAGACAGGCATCTGAATGAGCATAGGAAGACACCCACCCATTGGATTAATCTTCTCTTTTTTCCAAAGCTCCATCATGGCTTGCTGCTGTTTGGCTTTGTCGTCTGCGTACTGATCACGAATACTTTGAATCTTGGGCTGTACTGTTCTCATCTTTGCCATGGATTTGTAGCTTGCTGCTGACAGCCGAAAAAAGATCAGCTTAACAACGATGGTTAGCGCAATAATGGCTAGTCCCCAGTTGATAACAAACTGCTGGATCAAAGTGAGCAACCAGAAAAGCGGCTGAGCAAGCCACCAGAGCCAACCGTAATCAATCACGAGATCGAGATTTTCGGCCAGTGCCGCAAGAGCAACTTGATCTTTGGGGCCTATGTAAAGGGTCTGAGTAATGGTCGCCACTGATCCGGGAGCGATATCAACGTTTTGGTTCTTGTATCCGATAACGTTGTCGCCATTAGAGAGCTGGCTCGCAAAGTAATCATGAGTTGTCTGCTGTGATGGAATCCACGCAGAGACAAAATAATGCTGCAGTATCGCCACCCATCCTGCGGGTAAGCTTTTTGAAAATGGCTCATTTTTCAAGTCGGAAAAACTGAGCTTTGTATAGCGCTCATCAGGTTGCGTCAGCGCAGCGCCTAAATAAGGACTAACACCAAAACCGGTGTTGCCATCGGGTGCTTGCGTGTTATCACGCTTAAGTTGAGCAAAGGAAGTGATGGACGCTACTGAGCTTCCACCGTTTCTGACATCGAAAGACACATCAACGCCGTACTTGTCATCATGAGCAGTGAAACGCTTATAAACCTGCATTCCGAACGGGTCGTTCCCCGTCCAGGCCAATGTGAGCGTATGGCTGCCGTTGCCGTTGTTGGTGACGCCTTGGCTCGCATAACGCGCTCTGTTACCGCTAGCATCAATACCATCAGGCCCAATGAGTCCGCTCTGAGCAACGTATCGTCGCAGGTTGTTGTTTTCCAGTAATCTGAAGGGTTGTTCAGGCGTATCGAGTCTGACCGGAAACTTTGGTAAAGACGCAGAGACAACGTCACCTCCGTCAGCGGAGATAACTAAGTCCAGGGCATCGGTAGATAAGTTAAAGGTTTCGCTGTTATCTAGTAGCACCGAAAGAGGATTCGTCTCTTGGTTGACACTCGGGATGCCGTCATTGATGTCCTGGCTTATGGGTTCCGCTATTTGTTTACTAGTTACTAGCCCTGGCTCAGTAATCGCTGCGGTGTATAACTCACTCTGCTGCTTTTTGTACTCGTCAGAATACTGATTCCACTCAATAAGCAGCATTAAAGACAATACGGCGGTGGTGCTTATTAATAGTAGTCGTACAGGGTCCATTGAGGTCCTCGGCATTATTTGTCGTCGGATTCCGACAAACTCGGATGTTCAGGGACAGGATCATAACCGCCGGCAGCCCATGGATGACAGCGGCAAATTCGTTTTGCAGCTAGAAAACCGCCTGAAAGTGCGCCGTGCGACTCTAGCGCTTCAATGGCATAGGACGAGCACGATGGGAAATAACGACAACGATTTCCAATAAAAGGACTGATCCCAACTTGATAAAATTTGATGGGCAGCTTTAGCAGCGCAATGAGGACGTTATTGATCATCTTCAAACTGAATCTGCGCGTGTTTGTGATTTAGCTTCCGCCAAAGGTGATCGAGATCACCTGTCACATCTGCATTGCTCAATGCACCAGCGCCTCGCTTTGCCATAAAAATGAGGCTCATCGAGGCTGGGAGGGGATGGTTTCGAAAGTATTCCCTCACCAACCGTTTGATACGATTGCGATCAGTGGCTAATCGCACGTTTTTTTTGGCGACAATGATACCGAGGCGAGAACGGTTGTCTGATGCAGAGAGGGCAAGCACCGTGCCAGCAGTTGCGCCGGCATGTATTGTGCTGTTGTCGAAAACTTGGGAGTAGTCGTGGGCGGTAAGTAAGCGCGCGGACTTTGGAAATTTGTGGGACATAGTGCGTTGCCCCGATGTGCTTACGCCGAGAGGCGTAACCGTCCACGTGCACGACGGCGAGCGAGCACCTTGCGGCCATTTTTAGTTGCCATGCGAGCACGGAAGCCGTGGTTGCGCTTGCGCTTAAGAACGCTGGGTTGAAATGTGCGCTTCATACGAGTGCCTTTACATCTATGCGGTTATTTAAGGGGGCAGAAGTATAGGGACCCCCTGTGTGACTGGCAATAGCTGGGGATGTAAAAAAGTGAGTGGCTATAAAACCATTATTTTTTTCAGTTAGTAGCTGCTTACTGGGATCGAGTGTAGGAGTCTCTTTTTGCCGGTCTGTATCCACACGTTGGTTGTATTTTGTCACAAACCATCCATAAGTTATTAAAAAGTTATCCACAGAAATATAGAAATACGCCTTGCATTTTTATTTTTTTTCAAAAAACCCAAAAAACCCAAAAAACATTTGATTTATATACACTTTATTTTTGTTGAATTGGAGATAAATGTGTGGATAACTATATGCCGTTATCGTGTCGTGGCGGATTATTGAGCCAGGACTCTGCAACATAGCTGTAATAAGTCCCAAATTCGCTTCAATTCGCCTTAAAGAGCAATAACAACATGCAAATAGCTTCTCATTCTTCCTCGTCATTATCGAATACGGCGCTGTGGACACAGTGCCTAGAAGAGCTGCGGCGTGAGGTGCCGGAGGTTCAATTCAATACTTGGGTACGACCTTTGACGGTAATGGAAGATGGTGCTGATTTTGTGTTGTGCGCACCAAACCGGTTTATTCGCGATTTTGTTGAAGAAAGATACAGTGCAACCATTTCTCAGTGTCTTGCTGCTGTGAGCTCCGAGGCGTCTTTGGTGTCGGTAAGGGTTGTGACGGGTGCAGGCACGTCGAGTATCACTCAGGCTGCTGCAGTGAATAAGGAGTTGGTCCTGCCGGGAAGCGGCTCGATTCCGGGTACGCAAGGTTCGAGAGTAGCGTCAGCAGAGCCATCACGGACGATGAAAAAAAAATCACCAGCCGTCGTGGTGCCATCGCATCAGCATAACCTCGTCGATGGGTATACCTTTTCTAATTTTGTTGAAGGTAAGAGTAACCAGCTTGCGATGGCCGCTGCCCAGCAGGTCGCTGAAAGTCCGGGCGACGCTTACAACCCTCTGTTCCTGTACGGTGGCGTAGGCCTAGGAAAAACTCATCTCATGCATGCCGTAGGTAACGCGCTCAGACAGCGCAAGCCCGATGCCAAGGTTGTTTACTTACACAGCGAACGTTTCGTCGCCGACATGGTTAAAGCGCTGCAGCTTAACGCTATTAATGATTTTAAGCGGTTTTATCGGTCCGTTGATGCTTTGCTGATCGATGATATTCAGTTTTTTGCGAATAAGGACCGGAGTCAGGAAGAGTTTTTCCACACGTTTAACGCATTGCTAGAGGGTGGTCAGCAGATGATCTTGACCTGCGATCGTTACCCGAAGGAAATCGACGGGGTCGAGGAGCGTTTGAAGAGTCGTTTTGGATGGGGTCTAACTGTGGCGGTGGAACCGCCAGAACTGGAGACCCGCGTTGCTATCCTCATGAAGAAGGCCGAGCAATCAGGGATCGAAATGTCTCACGAGGCGGCGTTCTTTATTGCGCAACGAATCCGGTCGAATGTTCGCGAGCTTGAAGGTGCTCTGAAGCGGGTTATTGCGAGTGCAAACTTTACCGGTAGACCTTTTGATATCGATTTGATCAAGGAGAGCCTGAAGGATCTCTTGGCCTTGCAGGACAAGCAGGTCTCGTTAGAAAACATTAAGCGGACGGTTGCTGACTACTATAAGATTAAAGTCGCTGATCTATTGTCGAAACGCCGAAACCGCTCAGTCGCGCGCCCTAGACAGGTAGCGATGGCGTTGTCCAAGGAGTTGACGAATCATAGTTTGCCGGAGATTGGTGATGCTTTTGGGGGAAGAGACCACACGACAGTGCTTCACGCTTGTCGTAAGATAGCGGAGTTGCGAGGAACAACATCTGACATTGGGGAAGATTATAAGAATCTGCTGCGCTTACTGACTACGTGATATAAGCGGTAGCTACGACAAGAGAGATCATACGAATGAAGTTTTCGGTATCACGCGATGCACTGATTAAGCCTTTGAACCTGGTTGCAGGTGTGGTTGAGCGTCGACAAACACTACCCATTTTATCCAACGTTCTCATGAGCCTAGAGGGCAACCGCCTGTCGCTCACAGGCACTGATCTTGAGGTTGAACTTGTTGGTCGCATCGATGTGCAAAACGAAGGTGCTGATGGGGATATCACTGTGCCAGCGCGAAAGCTCCTTGATATCTGTAAAAGCCTGCCCGACGGTGTCGATATTTCCTTTAGCGTCGAAGACGGCAAGGTTACTGTGCGAGCAGGGCGAAGCCGCTTCACCTTATCCACATTACCCGCTGCAGAGTTCCCAACCGTAGAGGCGGGCGATGGCGAGATAGATTTAGATTTGGCGCAGCCACTCGTACGCCAGATGATTGATCGCACTGGCTTTGCTATGGCGCAGCAAGATGTGCGCTATTACTTGAATGGTATGTACCTAGAGATAAAAGAGGGAAGGCTGCGTTTTGTGGCAACAGATGGACACCGCTTAGCTTTGTGTACGGCACCTGTGCAGGTAGCTACTGGTGACAAGTCCGTGATTGTGCCGCGCAAAGGTATATTGGAGTTGTCGCGACTTTTGGACGGCGATGGTTCCGTTACGTTGAGTGTCGGATCTAATCATATTCGTGCGGCAACCGATCAGTTCACATTTACGTCAAAGCTGGTTGATGGCAAGTTCCCCGAGTACGAGCGGGTGCTTCCTCGATCGCCTGACAAGTCGGTGTTGGGAGATCGGTCGGAGTTGCGACAAGCGTTTACGCGTACCGCCATTCTTTCCAACGAAAAATATCGGGGCGTGAGGTTGTCTTTGACAGCAGGCTCTCTCGAAATTACCGCGAACAACCCTGAGCAGGAGCAAGCGGAGGAGTCCGTACCCGTGGATTACGCAGGAGACGCGCTGGAAGTAGGTTTCAATGTTAGTTACTTGCTCGATGTGATGGGCGTGCTAACGGGCACTACAGTGCGCATGTCGCTGTCTGACTCGGCGAGCTCTGCGTTAATCGAAGAAGGAGAAGCAGGCGGTGATACAGACGCAGAAGCGTTGTACGTCGTTATGCCCATGCGGTTGTAGCCCACTCCTGATAACGCTTTGCTAACGCAGCTATCGATCCAAAATTTAAGAAACTTATCTGAGGTTTCTCTGAAATTATCAGAGGGACTTTCGGTATTTACAGGTCTCAACGGTGCCGGTAAAACCTCCGCGCTCGATGCCGTTCATATTTTGGGCACAGGTAAGTCTTTTGCAACGTCGCAGCTTAGCAAGGCAATACGTGACAAGCAGCCAGAGCTACAAGTGGTGGGCCGCATGAAATATGGAGGCGCCGAATCTGTGATTGGGATTAGGCGGCTACGAGCCGGTGGCGGTGAAACCCGGCTGTCAGGTACTCCCGTGAAGGCCCTATCGGAGCTCGCTCGCGAACTTCCGCTCGTTCTTTTAAACGCCGATTCACTGAATGCGCTAAGGGAGGGTCCAGAAGCGCGGCGGCGACTAATCGATCAAATGGTGTTCCACGTGGAACATTCCTTTGTCTCGTCGTGGCAGCGATATCATCAGGCCTTGAAACAGCGCAATATCCTGCTTCGAAAGACACACGGTGGTGATGACGGCGCGTGGATAAGCGAAATGGCCGCCATGGGTGAGCGGGTTCATCAAGCCAGAGAGCGAGTTACCGCGCTTTTATCAGATGAGCTGTCTGAGGTTTTGGCATCAATGGGTGTTGAGTTTCCTGGTATGTCATTGGTTTTGAGGTCTGGATGGGCTGTGGGCGACTCATTGACTAGCGCGTTGAGCGCCAGTGCGCAGAGTGACAGGCAGAGAGGCTTCACACAGGTGGGCCCGCATCGAGGGGATTTACAGTGTTTCTTGGGGAGTAGGCCGGCAAATGAGGTCTTGTCTCGCGGTCAAATGAAGGTTCTGATGTCTGCCATGCGGGTGGCGCAGGGCCGGGTGCTCGCAGAGGTGGCGGGCCGTCCGCCTGTGTTTTTGTTAGATGATGTGGGTGCAGAGCTTGATGGCGATAATTTTAGAGCCGTGTTTTCTGTTTTGGCTGAAAAAAAGGCGCAGGTGCTTGCAACCACGGTTTCTCTGGGTGATCTCGCTAAGTGGGCAGATTGTGCGCCATTAACAGTGTTCCACGTGGAACAAGGGGTGATCGCAGAGACCAATTCAATGGCATAATATGGGGCGAGTGAAAGGAGATCTCATGGAAGACAATATCCCCGGCGCGGAAGAAGCCAATTACGACTCTTCTAGTATCAAAGTTCTGAAAGGTTTAGACGCCGTGCGAAAGCGACCAGGCATGTACATTGGGGATACGGACGACGGAACCGGCCTCCACCACATGGTCTTTGAAATCGTCGACAACTCTATTGATGAGGCGTTGGCGGGGCACTGTAGTCAGATCGACATTGTCATTCACCCCGATGAATCGGTGACTGTTAGTGATGATGGGCGCGGCATTCCGACAGAGCAGCACGAAGAGGGTGTTTCGGCGGCAGAGGTTATTATGACGGTTCTGCATGCGGGCGGTAAGTTCGATGATAACACCTACAAGGTGTCGGGAGGCTTGCACGGTGTGGGTGTCTCCGTAGTTAACGCGTTATCCGAAGAGCTTTGCTTAACCATCCGCCGACAAGGAAAGCTCCACGAGCAAACGTACAGGCATGGTGTTCCCGATGCGCCGTTAGCTGTGATTGGTGATACACAGGGGTCGGGTACATCATTACGTTTTAAGCCGTCTGCCGATACCTTTTCCAACATTAAGTTTCATTTTGATGTCTTAGCCAAGCGTTTACGAGAGCTGGCTTTTCTGAACTCTGGGGTAAAGATTGTTCTGTCAGACGAGCGAAGTGGCGAAAGTGAAACGTATTGCTACGACGGTGGTTTGAGCGCTTTTGTTGATTTCCTTAACCAGGCTAAGTCGCCCATTAACAAGGTTTTCCACTTTGAGACAATCAGCGAGGACGGTGTTGGCGTTGAGGTGGCGTTGTAGTGGAATGACGGGTTCCAGGAAAGCATTTTCTGTTACACCAACAATATTCCTCAGCGCGACGGTGGTACACACCTCGCGGGATTTAGATCGGCGCTCACTCGTGGTTTAAATGGCTACATAGAGCGCGAAGGTATGGCCAAGAAGGCGAAGGTCAACACAACGGGCGACGACGCGCGTGAGGGTTTGATCGCTATCGTTTCTGTCAAAGTGCCGGATCCAAAATTCTCCTCACAAACGAAAGATAAATTAGTGTCGAGCGAGGTGAAGCCAATCGTTGAACAGGCCATGGGTGCCGCTTTTGGTGAGTTTCTCTTGGAAAACCCCAACGATGCGAAGCAAATTGTGGGCAAGATGCTAGATGCAGCGCGGGCTCGAGAAGCGGCACGTAAAGCGCGCGAGATGACCCGTCGTAAAGGTGCGCTGGATATTGCTGGCTTGCCTGGTAAGTTGGCCGATTGTCAGGAACGTGACCCTTCTTTGTGTGAACTTTACCTCGTGGAGGGAGACTCTGCGGGTGGTTCGGCCAAGCAGGGAAGAAACCGAAAGTTCCAAGCTATTTTACCTTTAAAGGGCAAGATTCTGAATGTAGAGCGGGCGCGCTTTGACAAGATGCTAAGCAACGCGGAGGTTGGCACTATTGTCACCGCGTTAGGGTGCGGTATTGGCAAGGATGAGTTCGATCCTGACAAGCTTCGCTACCATCAAATCATCATCATGACCGATGCCGACGTGGATGGATCGCATATTCGAACGCTGTTGCTAACGTTTTTCTTTAGGCAAATGCGAGAACTGGTAGAGCGCGGGCATGTTTATATCGCACAGCCTCCGCTTTATAAGCTTACTCGCGGTAAATCAAGTCAGTACCTCAAAGATGAAGAGGCTCTGGCTGAATACCTGACGAATGCGGCCCTTATTGATACGACGCTTTTCAAGAACGATTCAGATGAAGGGCTATCGGGAGATCCGCTTGCGGATATCGTGTCGCGCTATCAGCGAGCAGAGTCGACAATTGATCGCTTAAGTCGTGTGTATTCATCCGATGTACTGTGGGAGCTTGTTTACACTCCTCCGCTGACTGTAGACGATATGGCGGATGAGGCGCGTGTAACGGCATTTTCCGAAGCATTAAGTGAGCGCTTACTTGCGCTATCAGGTAGCAATTTTGGGTTTGAGTGCTTTGTTCGGCGTGATCCGGAGCGCGGCACTTACTATGTGGTAGTTCGCCGAACTGCGCACAGTGTGGCTAGCGATATTGTGCTTGGCCACAATTTGATTAGCTCGAGTGAATACAAGCAGCTTACTGAGCTGGGCGCGTTGCTTGCCTCATCAGTCACGTCAGACAGTTTTGTGAAGCGAGGTGAAAAGGTATTAGCTTCCTCCGATTTCTCGAAGATCATGCAATGGCTGCTCGATGAGGCCCGGCGTGGTTGTTCCATTCAGCGCTATAAGGGCTTAGGTGAGATGAACCCCGATCAACTGTGGGAGACCACAATGGACCCTGATGCGCGACGGATGCTTCGCGTAACGATTGAAGACGCTATTCGTGCCGACCAAATGTTTGTCACCTTGATGGGTGATGACGTCGAGCCACGCCGAGATTTCATCGAAACTAACGCGTTAGCGGCGGCAAACCTAGACATTTAATCGCGGTATTTGCAGCAAATTTTAGGCTATTTGCTGCCATCGTCTTCGTTTTTCCTGGGCTTGTCGGTTGCTAGCGAGAGCTGGCTAGCTTCGGTTTGATCAGGCAGTACATCCAGGTTTTCAGGAAAGGTTTTTGATACGCGCGTTGACAGTGTTTGAAAGCGATCTACTTTCCCGTGAAGCCCCTGCCTGCCAACGAGGCTCTTTACAGCTTCGTTGTAGCGTTTGGTTGTTTGCGACAATGAAGCGCCTACGCTTTCCATGCGTTCAGCCACCAAACACACGGCATTAAAAATATCGCCAGCACGGTCACTGATATCGCGCGCTTCTGTATTACTGCGTTCGACCATCCAGAGGTTCGCCACAGTGCGCAAGATGGGCATGAGCGTCGTGTGTGAGACGAGAATGACGTTTTTTCGATACCCATAGTTAAAAAGGTCGCGTTGCGTGCGCATAATTTCGATGTACGCAGGCTCCACCGGCATGAACATGAGGACGAAATCCGGGCTTTGCAGACCGGCGAGGTTGGCATAGTCCTTCTCGGAAAGTTGGTCTATGTGGCGTTTTACAGCGGCCGCGTGTGCCGCAAGGCTCTGCGTTCTCTCAGTGTCACTTTCGGCAGTGATTGCGCGTTCGTAGTCAACCAGTGACACCTTGCTATCGATGACAATGTGTTTGTCTTGAGGAAGGAAAATCACGAAGTCGGGAAGCATGCGCTGCCCGTCTTCATCTTTAAAGGCTTGTTGAGCTTCAAAGTGATCACCGCGTCGAAGGCCGGCTAACTCGAGTGTTCGCTCTAGCTGTGCTTCACCCCAGTTCCCAACGAGTTTTTTGTCGCCTTTCAGTGCTTGCGTGAGGTTGCTTGCTTCTGATGACATTTCCTGACCTACGTCATGAAGCTGCTTAATCTGCGTTTTAAGCGCCGCGTTTTGCCCTGTTAAATCGCTATGAACTTGGTTAACTCTGCTTTGAAAGCCGTCTATCTTCTCCGAAAGTGGCTTAAGTAGCTGGTTTAATGATTCCTGATTTCGGGTAGATAGTGACTTCTCGCCTTGACTGACTAGTGCCTGGGCTGTCTTTTCAAATTCGAGTCGAAGCATCTTCTTCGCATCTTCGAGTAAAGCGATTTTCGCGGCGTGTTCAGTTTCCTTCAGAGCAAGTGTTGCCTTGAGGCCCTCTTCGCGACCTGAGCTAGCAACCATGTTTTGGTTCATCTCATCAAGTTGTCGCTTAAGCGCTTCGACCTCTTCTTTGGCAATATCACCACGGGCGAGCGCATCGGCGACCGACTCGCGATATGCACTGTGCTTCCGGATAATAAGGCCGATAGCAATAGCGCTGGCGGAGATAAGCGCGACAGCTACGACTACGGCATCAAATGACATGAATAAGCAGGCCTTATCTGGCGAGTACCGCGAGATCAGCGACTTTCAAGAACTGACCACGCAACTCTTGGAGCAGCGCTAAACGATTCAAACGTACACTTGCATCGTCTGCTTTAACCAGTACGTTGTCAAAGAACGCATCCACGGGTCCGCGAAGTTTGGCTAAGTTCGACAAGGCCTGTGGGTAGTCGTTATCAGCAACGGCTAGGTTTAGGGACACTTGAGATTCGGTCAGTGCTGCACGCAAGGCTAGCTCAGCTGTTTCTGTCAGTAGCTGCTCATTAATCGCTGGCAAGGTTTCATCTACCTTCGTCAGGATGTTGGCAACGCGCTTGTTGGTGGCAGCAAGCGCATTTGCAGCGTCAGATCCTGCAAAACGCGCTACAGCTAAGCATCGACAATCGATATCGCCAATGGTCTCAGTGCCGACAGCGGTAACACTTCGCAGTATGTCCACCGACACCCCCTGCTCCTCGTAATGTGCAGGTAAACGATCAAGCAGATACGCCTTCACCGTATCAACAACGCCTTCATCCAACACGCCGAAGGTAAAGGACTGCTTGGCTGTAGTTAGAACCATTTCGAGATTTGCCGTTGGAGCAAAGGCTAGGAGTATTCGAATGACGGCGAGTGATGCTCGGCGCAGCGCGAATGGATCTTTCGATCCTGTTGGCACCTGCCCTATTCCGAAGATCCCAATCAAAGTATCGAGTCTGTCGGCTAAGGCTAAGGCTGCTGACTCTGGCGAATGGGGTAGTTGGTCGCCCGAAAACTTTGGCCAGTAATGTTGCTCTATCGCATTTGCGACGGCTTCCGGCACTCCGTCATGCAGTGCGTAGTGTCGCCCCGCTATACCCTGAAGCTCTGGAAACTCTCCTACCATGTCGGATACAAGATCGGCCTTAATCAAACAACCCGCTGCCTTTACCGTTGGTTTATCAGCGCCAAGAGTTTGGCTCAGGGTCTGTGCCACCTCTGAAATACGCGTTTGCTTTTCTGCTAGGGTTCCAAGATCTCGCTGGAATAACACGTTCTCTAATCGCAGGGCCTTGCTCGCGAGTGTTGTCTCTTTGTCTGTGTCAAAGAAAAATGCTGCGTCGGCTAAGCGCGGACGGATAACCTTCTCGTTTCCATAAACGACGGACTCCGGGCGCTTGCTATCGATGTTGGAGATGGTGATAAACGACGGGACTAACTCGCCGTCGGGGCGCTCTATGTGAAAGTATTTCTGGTGTTCGCGCATCGATGAGATCAGCGCTTGTCGCGGCACGGTGAGGAACGACTCATCGAAACTGCCGCGCAAGGCCACTGGCCACTCGACCAGTCCTGTCACTTCTCCGAGTAGGCTTTCATCGATAACGACTCGCTCGTCCTTTGAGACCAGTCCCTCGACTTGGTCTTTAATCAGTGCTTTACGCTTCTCCACCGAGGTGATGACAAACTGTTCCTTTAATGTTGCCTCGTAGGCATTGGCATTGTCTATCGTCACCAAAGCCTGACCGTGAAAGCGATGGCCGCATGTCACGCGATCGGAGGCCATCCCGAATAAAGAGACGTCAATGACCTTGGTTCCGTAGAGTAGAACTAGCCATTGCACCGGCCGCAGGAATTCGTGGCGCTCCCTGCCCCACCGCATGCGTTTCGAGACGGGGATATTTTCCACCGCCTGCGTGACCACGGCTGGCAATACGTCGGTACACAAAGCCCCTGCCGCTACCTTACGAACGCCGAGCCGATCACCTTTTTCGGTACTGATTATCTGGAGTTCGTCAGCACTCATTCCATGCTTTTTTGCAAAACCCATGGCGGCGGGCGTCCAGCTCCCATCATCCGCTTTTGCTGCTGCTACTGGCGGCCCTAAGACTTCTTGCTCTGTGTCATCGGCGCGCTCTTGGACATTCTCAATCAGAACCGCCAGGCGTCTGGCAGTAGCGAATACGGTCACTTCGCCGATTGCGAGCCCTTTTTGCTCGAGACTAGAAGCCACCCCATTGGCCAGGGCATTAGCCATGCCTTCATACTCACCGGCGGGGAGCTCCTCAGTACCGAGCTCGAATAAGATTGCCTGAGTACTCATGTTGCAGACTCCTCTGCCAGCGCTTTAAGTGCTGCTTCGGCAAGGTCTTTATCAGCCAGAGGGAAGCCCAATTTGGCGCGAGAGGCGACGTAACCCTGCGCAGCTAATCGGGCCAAAGTTCTTACCCGCAAGATATAGCGCTGTCGCTCGGTCACACTGATGGCATGTCGCGCATCCAGTAAGTTAAAGGTATGCGACGCCTTCATAACGAACTCATAGGCCGGAAGTGGCAGTTCGAGGGAAACCAATCGCTCAGCTTCCTTTTCGCAAAATTCAAAGTAGCCAAACAGATGATCAACATCTGCCTGCTGGAAATTGAATGTCGACATTTGCACTTCGTTCTGATGGAAAACGTCGCCGTACCTAATGGTGCCTGTTGGTGTTTCAGACCAGACAAGGTCGTAAACCGAATCGACGTCTTGCAGGTACATTGCCAGGCGCTCAATACCGTATGTAATTTCGCCGGTAACGGGTAGGCACTCTAATCCACCCGCTTGCTGGAAGTATGTAAACTGCGACACCTCCATACCATTGAGCCAAACCTCCCAACCAAGGCCCCACGCACCTAAGGTGGGTGACTCCCAGTTATCCTCGACAAATCTTACATCATGCTCTAGCGGATCTAGCCCCAGTCGTCTCAGGCTATCGAGATAGCGCTCTTGGAAGTCGGCGGGCGATGGCTTCATGACTACTTGAAACTGGTAATAGTGCTGCAAGCGGTTAGGGTTTTCGCCATACCGACCATCCTGTGGCCGTCGGCTCGGCTGAACATAAGCCGAATTCCAGTTTTCGGGTCCTAGCGCTTTGAGAAAGGTTGCAGGATGAAACGTTCCAGCTCCGACTTCGAGGTCAAGTGGTTGAAGAATCACGCAACCGTTTTCCCCCCAGAAGCTCTGAAGCTCTAGGATTAGCTCTTGAAAAGTTAATGAACTCACTTCTCTATCCCGAATTACCGAAGGGTGAAGTATACAGTGGCCAGCACTGGCATAATATGAGCAACCAGACCGAATTAAGCGCATCTCTGTGCCAAAGAATCACAATTCACTGAAATTTCGACTGAAAGATTGGCTCGCTGTAACGATTTTGCGATCGGTATTGCGGCTGTCAGCGCTTGTGCCTCTTGAGGTGGCGCGGTCGGCGGGTCGGTTTGTTGGACGTCTGGCGTTTCGGATGAACACGCAAACAGTTCGTGTGGTGCGCAGAAATATTGAGCTGGCATACCCACAACTGCCGACAAATCAGCAAGAGGCACTGATGAAAGCGGCGGTGCTGGAACAAGGTGCACTGACCGCTGAATTGGGTCATGTTTGGCGCCGCTCTCCTGCCTACGTCATGTCCAAACTGAGGGTTGTTGGAATCGAGCACCTTGAAGCTGCCGTAGCTGGTGAGCGAGGTGTTTTAGTACTCGCGCCGCACGTCGGTAACTGGGAGGTATTGCCTCATCACCTGGTAACCCAGGGTACTTTTTTAGGATTATTTGAGCCCCCGAAATTACCGTCTGTAGGCTCTGCCGTGTTGGAGGCAAGAAAGCGGCCGGGCGGTGTCTATGTGCCCACAACCCCCAAAGGTCTGGTGCAATTGGTCAGGCATTTTAAGCGCGGTGGGCTTACTGGGATTTTACCTGATCAAGTTCCTGCTCACGAATCAGGTGGCTTAAATGTCCCGTTTAAAGGCATAGAGTGTTTCACAGCAAGTCTCTGTGCCAATTTGTTGTCGAAATCTGGAGCTCGCGCTGTACTTGCCGGGGTTTTTCGCGTGAAGGGCGGATGGGAGCTAATGTATTTGCCGGTATCTGCCGACATTTACCATGAGGATTTAGAGGTTGCACTGAAAGTGATGAACCAGGACATTGAGACTCTGATCTCTGGTCGAGATGCACAATATCAATGGTCGTATAAACGTTTTCGAACCCTGCCAAGGGGCACAACTAACCATTACGACGGCGTTAAGCGAGCGACTCATAAGGATCCCGCACGATGAATGTATACACAGGTAAGATTCTCGGCAGCCTGCTGGGGTTTTTGACGCTGGGTGTCATTGGCGGTCTGGTTGGTTTTTTTGTTGGGCACCTATTTGATTCTGGGCTGGTTAGGGCTCTTCGTATGACGGGCCCTGACGGCCTTCATGCGCTTCAGCAAGAGTTTTTTGATACTACCTTTGTAATGTTGGGTTATGTAGCGAAGTCTGATGGTCGGGTGTCTGAGTCTGAGATCCAACAGGCTGAAGCTATGTTTACACATCTCAGGCTCACGCCATCTCAGCGTGCCTCGGCAATCAAACGTTTTAAGCATGGTGCCGAACAGAATTTTGATCCTTCAGTCGAACTTTTGAAGTTCAGACGTACTGCCTCTCTTCGCCCACAGGCTGTTCAAACTTTGATGCTTTTTTTGGTGGGTATGGCGTATGCGGACGGTAGAATAAATGCTGCTGAGATGAATGCACTCACACGAGTTGCCAATTCACTTGGCATTTCTGACAAATCTTTGCAGCGAACAATCAGTATGGTTGCGGCACAAGCTAACTTTGGAGCACATCGACAGCGCCAAAAATATCACTCTGAAAAAAACCAGTTAACTAATGCTTACAGGGCGCTAGGGGTGAGCGCTAGTGTTAACGACCGAGAGCTTAAGAAGGCTTTTCGCCGACTTATGAGTGAAAATCATCCTGATAAGTTAAGTGCTCGTGGTGTACCAAAAGAAATGATCGATATTGCGACAGAGCAGTCGCAAAGCATTACGGCCGCGTATGATCTTATCAAGGCGGCACGGGGTTTGAAATAACAGTCGTATCGTTAAGGCCGCCAGAAAGTCGCGGTGAAAAGTATTAGCAATGTAAAAATTTCAAGTCGTCCTAAAAGCATGGCTACAGCCAAAATTAATTTTCCACTGTCCGTAACAGCTGCGTAATTTGAGGCTACAGCGCCTAAACCTGGACCGAGGTTATTTATAGAAGCGATTACTGAACTCGTCGCTGAGAGGAAGTCTAGGCCAGTGCCCAGCATGCACAGTACGAGGATAAATGTTGAAAACATATACACGGCGAAAAAGCTCCATACTGCGCTCACTACCTCAGGGCGCACTCGCCGATGGTCTAGTTTTAGTGGGATAACGGCATTAGGGTGTAACAGCTGTCTTAATTCCCTTAATCCCTGTCTGAAAATGAGCAGAATCCGCATGGCTTTCATGCCGCCTCCGGTGGAACCCGCACATGCGCCCATCACACTCAACATTACCAAGAAAATAGGCAGGAACGAGGGCCACAGAGCAAAATTATCGCTTGCGAAGCCGGTTGTCGTCGTTATAGAGACAGTTTGAAATATGCCGTGAAAAACAGCCTTACTGGGTGGCAATGCGTCGTTGATTATTAGCGTTGTGCAGGTAATACAAGTTGCGGCTATTACCATCCAGAGAAAGAACTTGGTTTCAGAATCGAAGCTGTAGATCCCCAGATCACGCTTTGAAAAAACTATGAAATGAAGTCCGAAGTTGATAGCACTGATCATCATGAATAGTGAGGCCACCATTAAAATAAGTTCGCTATCAAAGTAACCCATACTTGCGTCATGGGTGGAAAATCCACCGATAGCAATTGTTGAAAAAGCATGGCTAATAGCGTCGAATATTGACATCCCGGCTAGGAAATAAGCCAACGCACAGGCAATGGTCAGCCCTAAATAAATGGAGAAAAGAGCTTTGGCGGTAGAGGTAATGCGAGGCGTTAATTTGCTGTCCTTTGCGGGACCTGTACTTTCTGCACGGTAAAGCTGCACGCCCCCAATACCAAGCATTGGCAGTACAGCTACTGCCAATACGACGATGCCTATACCGCCCAGCCATTGAAGTAACTGCCGGTATAGGAGAATGGACTGAGGAAGCGAATCCAGGCCATCAAGGACGGTCGCCCCTGTTGTTGTTAGTCCGGAGACGGACTCGAAAACAGCATCGATAACTGAAACTTGCATAGCGCTGCTAAGCAAGAATGGCAAGGATCCGTAAAGACCGAGAACGATCCAGAAGGCCGCAGTTACTAAAAAACCGTCGCGGATCTGTAGCTCTGAATTAACGCGTTGGGTTAGCAGTGATAAAATAACGCCGGAACTCGCAGTTGCTGCAAAGGCTTGCCCGAATACCACAGCCGTACCATCTTCTTGTACCCAACCTAAGACCATGGAAGGCAAAGTTCCTAAGCTAAACAGCATAAGCAGTAGGCCGACAATCCGGATGCATAGCCCGATATTCATTAAATTAAGCTACCACCGACCACGAAGAGCCTTTCTACGAGGCTAATTTTTGTTGGATCTGTTAGAAAAAGGATTACGTGGTCGTCTTCTTCGACTACAACATGCCCGTGAGCAATGATGACCTCACCTCCACGAAGTATTGCTCCCACGGTCGTTCCAGGTGGTAGGTCTAGCTCATCGAGCCTACGGCCAACAACTTTTGATGTTTTTGGGCTCCCGTGAGCGGTAATTTCCAGAGCTTCAGCTGCACCTCGCCTTAGCGAGTGAACATTACTGATGTCACCCTTACGCACATGAGTTAACAGACTGCTGATAGTTATTTGTTGTGGAGAGATAGCAATGTCTATTTCTTGGCCTACTAGTTCTGCATACGCCGGATTAGTTATAAGTGTGATCACCTTTTTAGCACCCAATCTCTTAGCCAACATCGACATCATGATATTTGACTCTCCGTTGTTCGTGAGCGCGCAAAAGACATCGGTATTCGCAATATTTTCTTGCTGAAGAAACTTGGAATCACTGGCACTACCATTCAAAACAATACTCTCTTCTAGGTCCTCAGAGAGCTGCCTGCATCGGTTGTAGTTCAGCTCGATTACTTTAACCTGATAATTCGCCTCAAGTTGCTTCGCAAGAGAAGCCCCAATTTTTCCACCGCCAGCAATCATGACTCGCTTGTAAGGTGCATCAAGCTTCCGAAGTTCAGAAGTTACAGCGCGTATATTTTCGCTGGCAGCAATAAAAAAGGCCTCATCTTCAGGCTCTACAACTGTGCTGCCAGTCGGAATAATCGCGTTTTGTGATTTCCGAAAGATCGCGGCGACACGAGTATCCACACTTGGCATGTGCTCTCTAATTTCCTGGAGTTCCCGGCCGACAATCGGACCACCATCTATCGCGCGTACTGCAACCAATCGAATTTTACCGCCAGCAAAATCCAGCACCTGCAAAGAGCCAGGATTTAAGATGAGTTGGTGGATTGCATCGGTGACGAGGTGCTCTGGGCTGATTGTTACGTCTACAGGTATGGCCCCCGATTGAAATAATCGTCTTTCTTCTTTGAGGTAATCGACCTCGCGTATTCGACATATTTTTGTGGGTGTGCCGTAAAGCGTGAAAGCGATTGAGCAAGCGAGCATATTTACTTCGTCACTGTCTGTGACAGCAATCAACATGTCAGCACGTTCTGCACCTGCTTCAGCAAGTGTAGTGGGCTTGGACGCGTCACCTTTTACAGTCCTGATGTCTAGGCGATCTTGTAACTTTCGTAATGCGGTTTCCGAACTATCAACTACAGTTACATCATTTTTTTCATCCGTAAGATGCTCTGTGAGCGACCCACCTACCTGTCCGGCACCTAATATAATGATGTTCACAGTAAAGCCGATCCCTATCTAAGGTTGGTTGCATTTCATTTTGGTAAATGGTACTCCGATTTCCAGTGAACTCCAGACGAAACGCGGCTCTCAAACGATAAACCTTTTAAAGGAAGGGTTTCACAAGCAGTGAGTAATAAAGCCCGTCACCACCCAACACAGACGGGATAATTTGTTGGCCATATGCTGTCGAATCACCCACCTTTTGCGGCAGGATCATGGGGTGAGCGGTATTTTCAGCGCCGAGAAAGCTACCAACAATGGCATCATTTTCTTGCGGAAGTACGGAGCAAGTTGCGTAGAGCAATCGACCCCCGGGCTTAAGCAGCTTCCACACCGAGTGCAGTAGTTCGCTTTGCAAAGCGGCGAACTTGTTTATATCACTTTTTCGGCGGATGACTTTTACGTCCGGGTTTCTTCGCATTACGCCCGTTGCAGAGCAAGGGACATCAAGGAGGATTGCGTCAAACGATGTTGGCGCCAACACCTCACGCAAACTTCGCCCGTCACAAACAACGCTGGTAATTGAAAGGTTTAGTCGGTTTGCGTTTTGATCCAACTTAACCAGTCGGTCCTCAGAGATGTCTGCAGCTGTGACATCTGCCCCCAGCTCCGCCAAGTGACAGGCCTTGCCGCCCGGGGCCGCGCACGCATCGAGCACAGTCATACCGGGCTCGGGCGACAAGAGTAAACCTGCCAGCTGTGCTGAAGCGTCTTGAACGCTCACAAACCCATCATGGAAGTGAGGAAGCTGGGATGCCGGCAGTGGCTGTTCCAGCGTAAGTCCAATGGTGCCCGCCGCCCGCGCATCGATCCCGGCCTCTGTCAGCAGCGCGCTGTAGTCATCGACAGAGATGCGCTCGGTATTTATCCGCAGGGTAAATGGAGGCCGTTGTCGACTGGCGCTTGCCAACTGATCCATCTGCTCCGGGTAGGATTTAGACAACAATTTGTAAAGCCATCCGGGCAAGGCGGCGTGCTCACTATCACCGAGGGATTCAAGAAAGGTTGCTTTGTCACGCTGATACCGCCGGAGACAACCATTGATGAGGCGGCTAGCCCAAGGCCGCTCGAGCTGCTCACAACAATCGACAGCCCCGGAAACCGACGCATAGTCCGGTGTTGCGCATTCATCCAGCTCGTACATTGCCATGATGAGTAAGGCTTCTAAGACAGCGTCTTTTGTTTTCAACGGCCGCTCAAGAAGCTGGCGCGTGACACCTTTGTAGAGAGGCCATAGTCTGAGTGAGCCGTAAACCAGCTCGCGCAACAAAGGCTGCTCGCTGTCGGCGACCGATCGCTCTGCGCGACTATAAATCTTATTAAGGGAGCTGCCTTGAGCAACATCGTGTAGGAGAGATGCTGCTACTGCCCTCGCGGGAACAGTCATTTGAGCTGACTTCCCAATTGGCTGCCGGGAGATAACGGTGCCGGATTGCCGTTAATAATGTCTGCGATAGACAAGGGCTTTTTGTTGGGAAGTTGTAAACGTGTGATGGATATCAGGCCATCACCAGTCGTGACGATCAAGCCTTCTTTATCCAGCGAGATGATGGTCCCTGGCGCACTTTTGGCGCCACTATCGTTAGAGGCGGCGCTCGCTTCCCAAAGTTTAATACGCTGGTCACCCAAAAGCGTGGAACAGCCTGGTGCCGGATTAAGTGCGCGGATTTTCTGAGTAATGATGGCCGTTGACTGGGACCAATCAATCACTGCCTCGGCTTTTGAGATTTTATGGGCGTAGGTAATACCGTACTCTGGTTGATCTTCGGCTTCATTCAATAGCTCCAGTAGCGAGTCGAGCGTTGATATCAGCGTTTTTGCACCCAGCGCTTCAAGCTCGTCAGTTAGTGTGCCGGTTGTGTGACTCGCGGTAATCGGAGTCTTTGCGATCTTCAGCATTGCGCCAGTATCCAAGCCCTCATCCATGCGCATGATGGTGACACCGGTTTCCTGGTCACCGGCTTCTATCGCACGATGTATGGGGGCGGCGCCCCGCCAACGGGGGAGTAGCGATGCATGGACATTGACGCAGCCGAATGTGGGCACGTCCAAAATGTTCTTGGGTAGCAGCAGACCATACGCAACAACAACCATCACGTCAGGCTTGAGTACCTGAAGAGCAGCTTCTTCCTCCGGTGATCGCAGGCTGATGGGTTGGTACACGGGAATTGCATGCTCTTGGGCTACCGCTTTGACCGGTGAGGCAGTTAGCTGCTTGCCCCGGCCGGCAGGTCGGTCTGGCTGCGTATAGACCGCTATAACCTCGTGCATCGAGGCTAATAATTCAGTGAGGTGCCCAGCGGCGAAAGCTGGGGTACCTGCGAAGACGACCCGTAACGGTGTTGGCATCTGGTGTTTACGCTCTACGACGCTGCTCTTTTTCGAGTCGCTGTCGGATTCGCTGTCGCTTCAGAGGGCTCAAGTAGTCGACGAAAAGCTTGCCTAGCAAATGATCCATCTCGTGTTGAAGACAGACTGCGAGTAAGCCAGTCACCGTCTCATCAATGGCGCTGCCATCGCGATCAAGGGCATTGACGCGGATTGCTTTGGGCCTTTCAACAGATTCGCTAAATCCGGGCACAGACAAACACCCTTCTTCAAAGCCGTCTGGGGTCTCATCAATGATTTCTACCATCGGATTTATAAACACCCGTGGGGTTGATCGATCGCTGGAGAGGTCAATAACGATAACCTGCTCATGGACATCGATTTGTGACGCCGCCAGTCCGATACCGTTAGCGTCGTACATGGTCTCGAACATGTCATCAATCAGCGTTTGTATTCTCTCATCCAAAACCTCAACACTCGCCGCACGGGTTCGCAGACGCGGATCGGGGAATTCAAGAATTTTTCTGATGGCCATAGTCGTCGCTCAGGCATGGTTGTCGATGAAAAAGGTGTCATTTGTACCGTTGGGGGCTTGTCAGGCACGAACCGTCAGCACACACGACTTAGTATACCGCTTAGTGGTGATACGCCAATGTATATTCGGGTCGTGCACCAAGCGCTTGCTCAATTAGAGATCGATGGGCAATTAGCCCGTCAAGGCCAGGCTTATTGGATCCGCGCTCGGAATTAGTGCGGTAAACTCACGTCGTTATTCTTTAATCGAGAAAGTGAGTTATGGTCTCGTTATGGCGCATAAAAGAAGCAGCAGCCTGCATAGATGCCGGCGATGTGATTGCCTGTCCTGCGGAAGCCGTTTGGGGTTTATCCTGTGACCCATGGAATATGCCTGCGGTCGAGTTTCTCTGTGACATGAAGCAACGCGCGCTGTCTAAGGGTGTCATTGTGGCTAGTGGCGATGTGGCGCATTTCGCTCCCTTGCTCGATGCTTTAGATTATGATGAGCGTAGGCGCGTGCTGTCTTCATGGCCCGGCGCCGTGACGTGGCTAGTCCCGAACCGCGGTTATTTCCCTTCTTGGGTCACTGGAGAGAGCAACGAGGTCGCAATACGTGTAACCTCTGCATCAGCTTTGTCTAGCTTATGTCGCGAATTGGACGGTCCGGTGGTGACAACCAGTGCTAACTGGGCTGGCGCACAGCCGGCAAAGCACCTCTTTCAGGTGCGGAGATACTTCGGCTCGGAGATTGCGGTGGTGCCCGGTGCAGTGGATCTAGCCGCCAAACCATCCACGATAAAACGAATAAAAACAGGCGAAGTGTTGCGTTAAACATCGCCAGATCAGGGGAAGGCTATGGATTTGCCGGCGGTAGAGCAGTACTTGAAGGGTCTGCAACAGTCGATTTGTGATGAGTTGAGCGCCATTGATGGTTCCGTGCAATTTGAAACAGAGTCCTGGGACCGACCTGAAGGTGGCGGTGGCATTAGCCGCGTGCTGGCTGATGGGAAAGTCCTCGAAAAAGGTGGCGTCAATTTCTCGTATGTAGAAGGCGGTCAGATGCCAGGTAGTGCCACTCAACATCGACCCGAACTTGCGGGTCGCAGTTTCAAAGCAATGGGTGTCTCGCTCGTCATGCATCCACAAAACCCCTACGTACCCACATCGCATGCCAACGTCCGGTGTTTTGTCGCTGAAAAAGAGGGCGAGGCGCCCGTTTGGTGGATGGGTGGTGGCTTTGATTTAACCCCCTACTACGGCTCGCAGGAAGACGTTGTGCATTGGCACCAAACCGCCAAGGAGGCCTGTGAGCCTTTCGGCGACGGCGTGTACCGCAAGTACAAAGCCTGGTGTGACGATTACTTTTTTTTGCCGCATCGTAATGAACCTCGGGGTGTTGGCGGGCTGTTTTATGACGACCTGAATGAGTGGGGTTTTGAGAAGACGTTTGGCTTTATGCAGGCCGTTGGCAATGCCTATTTGAAGGCTTACGTGCCCATTGTCCACAGAAACAAGGACAAAGCGTTCGGCGAGCGTGAGCGGCAATGGCAGTTATATCGTCGCGGACGCTACGTGGAGTTCAATTTGGTTTTCGATAGAGGCACCCTATTCGGCCTTCAATCAAACGGTCGCACGGAAGCTATTCTGATGTCCCTGCCACCGCTGGTTCGCTGGGAGTACGGCCTGACGCCACAGGCAGGCACGCCCGAGGCGGAACTTTTGGACTACTACCTCAAGCCGCGTGACTGGGTGTGAGATACTGCGTGTAGAGGTGCGCAAAAACCTCTATCTGTTTTTAGTCTTGACCCCATGCACTTGGAGCACCACATGAGGCGGTTCGCCGTACTGGGCAATCCCATCGAGCACAGCAAGTCGCCGGAAATTCACCGCGCGTTTGCCGAGAGCTGTCGGCATGACATCGACTATCAGAAGGTGTTGGTTGAAGCAGGTGACTTTGATCGTGTGGTCGCTGAATTTTTTGCAAGTGGTGGCATCGGGTTGAATGTGACTGCCCCGTTTAAAGGCGAAGCCTTCGCATTGGCAGAAGTTCATACCGAGGATGCTGTTGACGCGAGGGCCGTGAACACCCTGTGGCGTGATGATGAGGGACGTGTCTGTGGTCACACGACCGACGGTAGCGGATTGGCTCGTGACCTTGAAGTGAACTTGGGGTGGCGATTGGCTGGAGCCAATATTTTGTTTCTGGGTGCTGGTGGCGCTATGCGCTCTATTTTGGGTCCGCTTTGCGATCGTGCTCCAGCATCGATTCATGTCGCCAACCGCACATCTGAACGCGCCAAAGATCTAGTGGCCTTGTTTGAGGCAAGGGGATCACTGACTTCGGGGAGTTTGAAGGCCATACCTGACAGGGAATGGAGCGTTGTAATTAACGGCTTGAGTAGCGGCTGGGCCGGCGATTTCCCCAACCTGAATATTCCAGCGATCTCCAGCGGTGCCTCCGCCTACGATTTGATCTA
>Ga0163109_10000479_pt1 | contig 32331 bp, 29 predicted proteins | sample CRUFie1St13metaG_FD_108704 | JGI IMG/M metagenome (GOLD analysis project Ga0163109, IMG submission 108704) | Marine microbial communities from the Costa Rica Dome - CRUD Field 142mm St13 metaG | ecosystem: Environmental > Aquatic > Marine > Oceanic > Photic zone | place: Costa Rica: the Eastern...
TGCTGATCTGGCAGACTAAATCCTGGCACTCGCTCTCCAACTTGAGGCCCGAGCGAGTGCACATCGATTGCGGCTCTGCTTTGAGCTGTCACCAGCCCGGAGATGGTGTAGAGGAGTAAGGAGATAGTAGTATTTCTCAATCTGGCAGGAGATAAGGTCATATCATTATTGGCCTCGCTGACTTTTCTAATCTTGACCGATTAGGCTAGACACACCGAAATTAACTTAATTCAAGCCTGTACCCAGAACAAGAGTGACTTCAGGATGCAACTGGGGTCAGACCACTTGCTCCAAATTAGGCCAAACCCACAACACAATCTAAGTCTTCGCTTATAACTGACTGATCTGACTTTGAAATCGGTTCACTATCCGGCAATTGTAATGGGCAATGGGTAGCTTGACTAAATAAGCAATTCGTTCCCAAGGATCGTGGTAGCGAAGTAAATTTCCAAGGCTGCTGACATTACTTATGACGGTTCCATGATAATCTCCTTAAATACCTTGAGATCTTCGGTCCCTGTAAAATGCGCAAGTTACTCATGAAGATTTGGTATCTGCCAAGGAGCCTAGTCAAAAAATTAGATAAGAAGGCTTCTAAATTGAGAGCGAAGCTCGACATCAAAGGTGAGTGGGATGATGACACATCATTTTTTGTATTTCTGATCGTATTTTCCAGTCTAGTACTGTATCGCCTATTTACCTAACTTTGTTCCAATGACTGGACATCGCTGGCCAATTGCTACCCCAATTATTAGCCGCTAAATGTGATTCTTTTTGGCAGCCTCCAAGGACGCCATCTACTCATACAATAAAACTCTCTGATACTATATCGTTCTTAACTTATTCCAAATTTAGGTTGACGATCAAGTTTGAAGTCATGGCGAACAAGCAAATAAATCAATACAAAATGTGCCGTAGAAGCATCTGCTTTATCGTGATGTCCCTCTCATCTTGTAGTGATCAAATTCAAAGCTCTGGGTCAGAGGGTCGCATGAATAGTGGCGGTTTCAATTTGGAAATAACGCAAGCACCGCGTTTAGTCGAGGCCACGATCGCGGGGTTACAGAAATCACTGAGGACCGGTGATTTTACCTGCCGGGATGTCGTGCGTGGATATCTCGATAGAATAGCGGCTTATGACCAGCCCAATGGTGTCAACGCAATTACTGAAATAAATCCTAACGCTCTGCGTCGTGCAGATGAAATCGATTCCGCTTTAGCTAAAGGTATCGAGATGCCTCCGCTATTTTGTGCCCCGCTACTAGTAAAAGATAATTTTGACACTGCTGACATGGTAACCACTGGGGGATCTATCGCACTGCGGAACAGTGTGCCGGAAGACGACGCCTTTATGATTCGAAAGCTCAGAGATGCAGGTGCCATTGTGCTTGCAAAAACAAATATGGCGGAGTGGGCATTTAGCCCGAGAGAAAGTATCTCCTCATCATATGGCCGCACTGCTAATGCGTACGATCTGAACTACGTGCCAGCAGGTTCATCGGGTGGCACTGCTTCTGGAGTAGCTGCAAGCTTTGGAGTTGCCGGCATGGGTTCCGACACAGGCAACTCGATCCGTGGACCATCCTCGCATCTTTCTTTATTTGGATTACGCTCGACTTTGGGCCTGACCAGTCGAGATGGCATAATTCCACTAAATTTTGACCGTGACATCGCTGGGCCAATGGCAAGAACGGTGGAAGATGGCGTAAAACTGTTCGACGTGATCGCGGACTATGACCCCAAGGACCCTTTAGCGGAACCAAATCGGCGTGAAGAATCCTATCTAAAATTTCTTAATACTGAAGGCCTTCAAGGTAAACGACTTGGCGTACTTCGAAGTCTCGTGGATCAGGAAGGAGCAGACCCCGAAATTAAACTAATATTCGAAGATGCTCTAGCGGAATTGGAAGAAGCCGGAGCAGAAATAGTTGATCCATTCGCGATCACGGATTTCAGGGCCCTCAGCGATGCTATCCCATTCTGCCCAAGATTTCGCTATGACGTGGCGCAATATTTGCGCACGTTACGCAGCCAGCTAGTCACGGATGTGAGCCTTTTGCTTGAGAGCGATCAGATTTCTGATGAGGCGCGCAGTCGTCTGACCTTTTATTCGAATTATCCGTTGGACGTTCCACCTGATGAATGGGTGGAGCCGTGTATTACATGGCCTAATAACCCTCTGCGTAATCAGCTCCTTCAGAATGTCATTGCAGCAATGAATGCAACGCAGATCGATGGCATTATCTTTCCAACCTGGTCAAACCCACCTGCGCATATTGATCGTGGCGTTGAAGAGTATGCAGGAGACAATAGCCAATTATTGGCGCCAGATGCTGGACTCCCAGCTTTGACGGTTCCGATGGGCTTCTGGCATGATCATTTACCAGTAGGCCTACAATTTGTGGGAAGGCCATATTCCGAAGGCACGCTTATAGAAATGGCGTACTCGTTCGAGCAGGCAACTCGCCATCGTCGATCGCCAGCTGGCTACCCTGAGTTAAATTGAGAAAGATCAGCTTCTTAAAGCCAGAGTTATACAGATTATGGCAATTCAAAAGGCCATTAACTCTCACCCGCACACCAGCGATAAGGGTTGCCCGCTCTTCATCATTTTTGTAAACCGTATGCAATCACAGGGGGGGCTCTCGATTTGCGATCACAATATTTTTCAAAAGAACTATCGGAAATCATAGCTGATCGACCCGACCCCTGCGCAGATCGATCGTAGACGGCCTGAGGAAAGGCGTTTGAATTAGTGATCTAAGCACTACAGAACCTCATGGGAGGACAGCAACGTAAATGAAAGAGAACATTAGAGGCGTTTTGAGAATGTTCGCCTGGATAGGCTTCTCAAGCTCAGTGCTTTGGATTGGTCTTATTCTGGTTTCAATTTATCTTTATGGCCCCTCTGACTTACAAAATATCCCAGACTTGGTCCTAGGCTTTAATAATCGCAAAGACTTAGTCATAAATATCCTGTTCTATTCTTTCTGGTTGGGCGTGACTTACTGGCCGGCACGATTAGTTATCGCGAGAAACCAACCTCTGTTACCTTGGAGGATTAAATGCTCAGACGATACCTAGAACAGCGTCGCGTTGACCTAGACGGCGGGCGCAGTTGCTTAGCGATGGGGAGATAATTGATCAATGAAAAGGATAGATATACAAGACTTGATTCAACTATTGGGCAAGGTAGGGGTTATTGGCTCACTCATATTCGTTGGTTTAGAAATGAGGCAATCGCAGATGATTGCTCAAGCGGGTCAGAATCAAGAGAGACTGGGCGCAGCGACCGATATGGTTAACACTATGAACGATGTTGTTGCAGACTTTCAATCTGTCGTGTTTGAGAATAATACGAATTACTAAGGATATCTGTCGGAAGAGGAAATCATTCAAAGAAACCTTTTCCATATTTTTTTATTTACCTATGAGAATGACCATTTTCAATATTCCCGTGAGCTTATGCCGGAAGAGGTATGGTCAGCGAAACTATCGGAGTTTGCTTCTTTTTATAACAATTGCGAAATGACATCAATCATCGAAACACGGATACAATATTACTCAGAGGGGTTCTTAAACATTATCAGAGGCATCCCTGACGAGTGCACGGAGTAACCGATGGGGAAAGCCAGCTTAGATACATGGATTTGAATATTGGAGATGGTTGGGCTAGTGGCTGGTTTGGTTTTTGTGGGCCTCGAGATGACGAAGTCTCAGATTATCGCGTTATGAGCACAACAGCATTCGGGGCAGGAATAACCGGTGCTCTCTTGATAGCCGGACTCGAAGGGGAAACTGATATTCACGCTGCGATGAGCAAACCTTGGTCGGAACTGTCCGACAATCAAAAATTCGTTCGGTAGCAAATACAAAGGTATTTCTCGCTTTCGCTTTACGATACCCCCTAATCCAACCAAATTTGTGCACTTCTTTGCATAAGCATCAACCAGCGGCCCAGGAGATCTTAATGGATCTTATGCTGCCTATTCGCACTCACGGTAAACAGTGGATAAGCGGAAAGGATCAGCATAGTGGTTAATACTATACTGTCCGAGGAAGAGGCTATTCAGGTGGGGTATTTGGGTAATGAGAAAGGTAGCTGTACAAGACGTGATCCAGTGACTAGGTTTATACGGACAACTGGTTCACTCATTGTAGTTGGCTTGGGAATGAGTTAGTCACAACTCATTGCGCTTGCAGGGGTCGCTTTAGTCGGAGTTGTTATGACTCACTGGATGCTCAAATGCCCAGACTAGCGTTCGTCTGCAAGCAAGAAGAAGTTCGATTAGACGTGGATATACGGCTGATCCTTCGGAAGTAATGCAGTGACCTTGCTCCCATTGATCAGCTAAAGCTCAGCTATCTGTAGCTTTTAACCCAGCTATTTCAGATGGCGATGCCCGGAGTGCGACTGCTACGTGATCAAAAAACTCGAGTTCAGGATCTCGAATAACATCATCGCTCTGAAGTAGTTCGGCAAGACAGCGCAGAATAGCCGCTTTATTTTCAGTACTGAGCTTGCCAGATGCTTTTGCAAGTGTTTTTTCAAGAGATTGAGTCTCGAATATTTCAGAAGAAGCAGCAGTTTGCACCTCCGCTTCAGAGTAGTCCGTTCCTGTTATCTCTTTCAAGGCCCTTTGAACATGCTTTACCTCAATGGAATCGATATTTGAATCGACGCGGGATGCTCTTGCAAGAACCAGCATTAAAACCTCTTCAAAAAGGTCTTTCGTATCATTGTCTTCATCATTATTTCTTATCATATTTTTTAATGAGCTAAAGTTTATAAGTGCCATGTTAAGTCCTTAATTTTTGAGCGTCAGGCAAGAGGTCCAAGTTCCCTCAAGGGTGAGTTTCAATCCTATAGCCGGAAGTTGTATGGGTGTCTAGGTGTTGAAACGCAACCAACTCTACCCCCTCGAGCAACCCGTAATTATATACGTTTCTGTTTGAAAGAATAAGTATTACTGACCCTCTTCTAAGATTCTGCGCCAAGGATAATCAACACGCAAACAAAATGTTAAATCATTCGTTTCTCGTGGGGCTCCCCCGTTTTACTTAGCACCTTTGCTCTTGTGGGAATCATGTATATCTTTGTCTGATAGGTATCAGTAAAAATAGCGGCTTCCTGAGACAACCAAATGCCTCTGGAAACCGAAACCACACAACCTCTATGAGCATATGGATATCGACTCTCTTTTCTTTACATTAAGGGGCTAAGCCACCTATCAGGATGAAATATCCAGGTTCGAATCCTTTGTCACTGGGCCAGTTTTTAAACTTACTTGAGACATCATCATAGAAACAAAGTCTGCCGCCATCAGTCCGCTAAAGGATTTTCCGACATATTCACCGTCAGCAAACCGACCGGCATGGAAAAGGCCAGTCTTTGAGTCACTGATGGACGCTGTTCAAGGAGGTGGAAAGAGAAAGACTCTGTTCTGGCTGAAGACTCAAACTGGTTGGCCGGTGAAGTGCCAATTAGAAATAGCCAAGGCGCAGCAGGGCGGGAGTATTAAAGGCCGTCAATGGGCTTTTGAAGTGATGAGTGAAAACCCCAAAGACCGCCGCCGAGAGGAATAAAATTTGTGCAGATAGGAATGAATTCGGATGGCACCAAATATCAGTCCTCCGATGAGGCCGGCAACAAAATCATCATAGACCACGATGAAGCGGTGTATCCCGACAATGACTGACGCAGAGAAGGCACGAAAGTGCGTAGGCCGTATAGTGGAATCCAATATTGCGGTATCGTCCGGCAAGGTCAATCTGGAGAAAGCCCGTCCCAATAAAGAGGGTCTATATGGCTGAACAGAGACATCGCTCACTGTATAAATACGAACATCCTTTGCGGCTTTCGGTAGGGGAGCATAAACGGGCTATTGAAACTGAGAAAACATTGACTAAAAGGTCGCACCGCCCAGCTGTAAAGCAGTAAATACCCTGTCAGTCAGTGCAAAACCAAAAAAAATGTCGGTAACTAACTGTTGTCGCCTGACTAAACCCGATTGGCGCACACAAGATACTCTTTGATATATTATAACAATTCAGATATCTTCGATTCTCTCTTTTCCAAAAACAGGCGTCCTCCATGTATTGCATAAGAAAAATTCTGCCTAGAGCCCTCATTGCTGCAGCTGTGATCACACTAGTTCCTCTTCAGTCCAGTGGGCAAAACTCGACGAACCACTACCAAATCGTAGAAGGCTGGGCAAAGCTTCCCGGCGGGAGAATCATGGGGGCGGTTGGGAAGGCCGAAGTCGACATTGATGGACGGCATGTGTGGGCCATCGTCCGCTGTGATGCTCCACAAAGCCAGTTTGGATCAGAGTGTGTCAATTCGGACCTAGACTCTGTTCTAAAGTTCGATCCCGAAGGTAATGTCGTAGAGTCCTTTGGAGCCGGTATGTTTATATGGCCACATGGTCTAGACATTGACGCGGAAGGTAACGTGTGGGTAACAGACGCCGTCAGCGATAGGAACATCCCTGACGGCGACGATCGGGGCCATCTTGTTGTCAAATTTAGCCCAACTGGTGAGGTTCTTATGCAGATCGGAACGCCAGGAGAATCTGGAGATGGTCCTTATCATTTTACTGAGCCAAGTGACGTTGCTGTAGCTGCTAACGGAGATATTTTCATCGCAGATGGACATAGCGCAAATGGCAATAATCGAGTAGCGAAGTATAACAGCCGTGGTGTCTTCCTAAAATCGTGGGGATCAACCGGTTACGCTCCCGGTGAGTTTCGTGCGCTTCACGCAATAGCGATCGACCCGGAAGGCCGAGTCTTCGTGGGCGACCGAAGTAATAGCAGGATCCAGATTTTTGACCAAGAGGGCAACCATCAAGGAACATGGACCCAATTTGGGCGCCCAAGCGGGATTGCCTTCGATACCATGGGGCGGATATATGTGGCTGACTCGGAGTCGGACAACGTCCAAAACCCGGGTTATGAGATAGGCATCCGAATCGGCGAATACGAAACAGGCTGGGTCAAGGAATTTATCCGTTTCCCATGGGCTAACCCCAATATAATCCCGGGAAACGGAGCAGAATTCGTTACGGTTGACATGGATGGAAATATTTATGGCGGAGAGCCGATACCACCACCCCATGTGAATGCTCGAACCCTACGGAAATATATGCGTGTCAGACCCTGAGAATCTCCAAAAAGAGGATCTGAAGCGGCCGTTGGTTTGTTTGTAAGCGGCTCCATGATAGTGTGTTTTCCTGAGAGACTTGTTTCAGGTTTGGAGCCGCTTTTTTATGATCGTGGATGGCAGCCAAGTGCATAACTCATGCTCAGGATTCTGAGCCTGCCCTTCAGTCCTCTCAGTTTGCTCGAATATATGCTGCTTGCCAGTCATCTGCAAAATGTGGTGATTTATTTCTCTTTAATGAGCAGTGGTCTAGCGGTCTCATTTGTGAAAGACGGTGGCTTTTATTCACGGGAAAGACTGACCACAGCAATATAAAGTTTTTAATCCAGCGTAGGCGAGTCTTGGGAGATTGCTCTGCACGACTGCCCATATAAATTGAGTTGGATCAAAGCAATTGCCCGTGAGGTAAATATACTCTGATCTCATTTGTTTTTGCGGTATCCTCGCGAATTTGCGACAAAGGAACCCTCACGACAATGATCACATCGCGCTCAAAAGCCTTATCAGCTCAAACTCTTATCATTCTTGCGCTGCTTCTCAAGGCTCTATCAGCAACAGCTCAGGACAGCACCAGCTATCGAATCGACTTGTCCGAACGTGATGTGCAGCAAGTCACGATCGAAGCGCGCTTTCGCGGTGTTGTCAGTGATGCTCTAAATGTTCATTTGCCCGTATGGCGCTCGGGCCAGTACTTGATTATCGACCCTGTCGGCACCATGTCCGGCATTGAGGTGATGAATAGTGACGGCTCAGCCTTGTCCTTTAGTCAAACCTCCAAGTCATCCTGGAGAATACAACGGCAGAACTCAGAGGCTGGTGATGTCGTTGTGCGCTATCGCATATACGCTGACAGTCTCGGCGATCGCACTCGTCATGTAGATTCAGAGCACGCGTTTTTGAATCCAGCTGCAGTGTTTATCTATGCTGAAGGTTTTCGAGAACAACCAATCGAAGTCAGCATAGATTTGCCCCAAGGCTGGCAGGCGGCGAGCGGCATGGAACAACCGGAATCAGGCCGATTCGTGGCGCCACACTATGATCGCCTAGTGGATTCGCCCATCGAAGTCGGCTCGTTTGACTTAATCACTTTTGAAGCCGCCGGCATGACCATCGACTACTTGATTGAGGGGGCCTGGGATGGTAACGAAGAGCGCCTTGCCCATGATATTGGTGCAATCGTTGAAGCTTCAGCCAAGGTGTTCGAATCAGCTGAGCGCGGACTTCCTACTGATCGCTACCTTTTCCTGCTTACCAGCGGGCCGGGGCTAGGTGGCGGTACTGAGTATTACAATAGCACTGTAGTCCATACTGACCCTCGCGCTTTTTGGGATGAGGACCGTTGGAAACGTTTTCTGAGTTTAATGGCTCACGAGTTCTTTCATACTTGGAACGTAAAACGCTTTCGGCCAGCTGCAATTGATACCTATGATTATCAAGATATAAATTATACTGAACTGTTATGGGTCGCCGAAGGTCTCACCAGCTATTACGATGAAATATTGCCAGTGCGCGCAGGGCTAGTCTCAGTTTCTGATTATCGCGAGCAAGTCGCCACCACGATAGGTAGCGTTTTGGACAATCCAGGTTATGGTCAAGACACACTAGCACGCGCCAGTTTTGAAGCCTGGACTAAGGGCTATCATCGCGGCGCGGACCGTGCTGCCGACAAACTCAACCGCACCGTGTCTTTCTATAGCCAGGGCGGCGTTCTTGGTTTAGTGCTAGATCTTGAGATTCGCCGTTCCAGTGATGGAGAGCGCAGCCTAGATACGGTAATGTCGGCTCTCTATGACGACTTTCCACTTGGAGAAGGCGGTTACACCTACGGCGATTTTCGCGATCGATTAGCTTCGGCTAGCAGTAACGGTCTGGCCGAGCGCCTAGATGGCTGGGTCTATGGCACGGCACCTCTTCCCGTTGCTGAAGCACTGGAATCAATAGGTTGGACTCTTAGCCGCGAAGACATTTCTGATGCACCAGTGCAAGTTTCTCTTGGTCTTTCTCTAAGGAGGAATTCTCCGGTAGTGCGCCATGTCCGCCTCGGCGGGGCGGCCTGGCAAGCCGGCGTTAATGCCGGCGATGAGCTGCTCGCTCTCGGCGGCGATCGCATCGGAGGCGACCTGGACTCATTGCTGCGTCGCTACACTCCGGGTGATGAGGTAGAGCTTGCATTGTTTCGTGATGGCTTGCTTAAGACTTTTTATCTGAGGCTTGATCCAATTCTGGCAGACCATGAGATTAAAAATGATGAGAACGCTGAACACCAGGCTCGCGAGCTGCGCAGAGATTGGCTCGGCGGCTTCGATGAGGGTGATTAAGACAATTAGGCAGAGATTCTGCGAACTGATTTGAGAAGGTGGTATGGGACAATGCCGTCGTCCTGGTGGGGTACACATCACAGCAGCATGTTCAACGTTAATTCGTTTTAGAGTTAAGAGTAACCCGGTGACTAAAAAACTAGTTTTATTCCTATCGCTGATAGTGTCCACGACAGTATTGGCAGACAGCAGGCTGAAGGATTTGCTAATTGGCACAGACTCCACTCCCGCTCTTAGTGGGCTGCAAGTCAGCGTCATGAAAAATGGTGAGATGTTTGAAAGTCATGCGCTTGGTTTCGCTCAAATAGAAGGCTCTGTTTCGGAAGCACTGCGAATCGATCACAAGCTCAGAGTAGCGTCTATATCAAAGATCGTAGTTGCCATAGGTGTCATGCAGCTGGTTGATAAAAATTTGTTAGAACTGGACCGGGATATTTCCGACTACCTCGGTTGGAATCTGCGAAATCCCAAATTTCCTCAACAGGAGATCACCGCTCGCCAGCTGCTTTCCCATACTTCATCAGTCCGCGATGGGCCAAGATATTTCATCGAGGCGGGCGAAGGTGCGCTCAAGGATTTCTTCAATCCTAAATCAGATTACTGGGATGCTGGAGCTCATTTCACCAATGGCAGCGGCGAAGTACCAGGCCAATATTTTGTCTATTCGAACCTTAATTTTGGGGTGTTGGGAGAAGTCATCGAGCGCATATCTGGTCGTCGCTTTGATCTTTACATGGAAGAGGAGGTCTTAGTGCCGATGGGTCTTACTGCTCGCTTTGACCCTTGTGCGGTGCCTGTTTCCCAGCTCGCCGCCGCCTTTCGGAAACGCCCAATAGATGGCAATTGGGCACCTGACGGTCCATGGGTCGCTCAGGTTGACGCGGGTTCACCACGCTGTTTCTATGGCATGCAAAGCAAGGGACAAGCAAGGCAGTTTCTCGATAATTACGAAATTGCTAGCAACGCTAGTTTATTTTCACCCCAAGGAGGCCTGCGTGCCAGCGCTAATGAGCTGCTAGTTTTGCTGAAGATGCTAGCCAATGGTGGCACTATTAATCAGACTCGAATTCTGAGTGCAAGTTCTGTAGAAGCAATGCTCGAGCCTCAATGGACTCTCAATGAAGACAGTAGCAATGGGCTTTCTGCTGGCGAGGCCGAGCCGGGCGGTCCCACCGATGGCCTGATGACGAGCTATGGTCTATCGGTACATCGAATCGATTTTCGGGAATATGGTTTTGACCGAGGGCCGAATATCGTGTTTGGCCATCTAGGTGAGGCATATGGGATCCTCAGTCATGCGTTATTTGACCCTGAAACCGGAGACGGAATTGCCACTATCATCACCGGTACGTCTGACGATCCCTCGATAGCGCCGGGTCATAGCCCGCTGTATCGAGTTGAAGAGGAGATTTTGCGCTGGTGGCTAAACAAGTTGTACTGACCGTGGCGCCAAGACTTTAACAGCCTTGCATTTATTCTCTGTTCTACATTTTCTTTGCTGGGTTAGGTTTATCTTCATTAGGCAACTTAACGCGAGTCAACTGTCGCTAAAGCACAAGCCCACCAATTGCTGCTGGGATCACAAGAGCCTTGAAAATCAGGCCATCTATTCATACAGGCATTACAGGCCATGACGCACTTTGTGTGCGTTCCGTGATAAAACTCACTTTTTTTTCAAAATCAGCTTAAGCAAATTTGGGAAGATACTATGATCAATTTGTTTGGCGAAACGGCCCTCGCCCGCTATAGATCAAGGCGGGGCCTGTATAAAACTGGTGGGAGGGTAAATTGTATGAAAAGTGACGAAAATTGCCGGCAATGGCCAGTTTCCGTTGAGACATACGCCAAATGTCTCTGAAAGGCACGTCTTTACTGATTCATCAGTGTCTGCGGGGCACACCAGCTTACAGCAACCTTCCGAATCTCGAATGGCCAAATTCAGTGGGGGCTTCGTCAGCGAGACGATATCCATGCACAAGTACGGCTCAAGCCAAGAGATAGCTATTCTCGCGTTTTTTTGTTCCTGATGAATCTAGCTTCTTCGATGCTGCGGCTTAGCTCTCGGACGGCGCGTTTTCATCAGGCTAAATTTTAAAAGAAAAAAATAAGACAAAAGTCATCAAAGTTTATCTCCCGCGCACAAAAGAGTGGAAGCCAAAGTTGATTCATTAAAAGTGGTTCTAAGCAATAAGTTAAACTCAGATTTAAACTGCCGCCTTTTCCGCAAAAATTCAGCAGCAGATGATTCAGTAACTTGTGATCGTTTCATCTGCTTGGCAATATTTTAGGTTCAACGGATTTAGAGGCTCCGACGGGCATACGCATCGCCGGCGACCGTTATAGTTGGTGAAATCCGACAGGGGACTTGCGAAGCTCGTCCGAGCCGAGAATCAGATTAGTAATCCAATCTACATACCACTGATTGGACTGTAGTAGGCGTTTTACATTATTGTCTTCGAATTCTTCTCTAAATGCCTTCCGGAACAATTTTGAGAAATACAGGGGTTCTCCGAAATAAACTGGTTGATCAGAGAATATCCTCCTCAACTCATTAAATTCGTCCCTGCCATCAACCATATTCGGCAGTATGATGACCGCGGGCTCAGGTGCTTCAATACTTGCTTCAGGCTGGCACCGGAATAACCGTCTTAAGGCCGCAAGATACTTGGTCGTCGCACTCACATCCGCGTCACTGACTGATGTCGGGATGAAAACGATATCGCATTTCCGCAAGAAGCTACATTTTTCAGGCTCGTTCCCCGCAGGGCTATCGAAAATCAGAAAAGAATTCTGGTCTTTGTCACAAGTGAGAGAATCGATATGGTTTACTATGTTGCCATTATTAGGCGAACCTGATGCAAGAAACATGCGGTCGTCGTTGACCACGGAGAACCGCTCATTTGCAAACTTCTTCAATGAATCGCTGCTTGTCGACTGGACATCGATATCGATGAGCTCAATCTTGGCGAGTGCGTCACGGGTAGCTAGCCCTAGGCAGGTCAAGAGCGCAAGTGTACTTTTACCCACACCGCCTTTGGAATTTGCGAAGACTGCAGTTCGGGTTTTCGGGCTCTGATTAACCTGATGCGTTCGCATCGTTGATGGGAGACTCCAATTGAAATACAGCATTCGTAAAGAGTTAAACCGTGATACAAAGGCATGCCATTCCTATTATGTCGACGACTCGCTCCTTTTCTTTATTATGAGTTGCTTTCCTCTTCGCCAAAAGTCTTGTTTGGACCTACAGCTGAGGCAAGGGCAGACAAGCGGCTTTCGTTTTGACGTACAGTAGGTTGAGAGCCCCAATCGGTGGAGATGTCGCCGATCAGTTTCGCTCCCTCCATAGTTTCAATCGAGCCATATTGAATCTTTCCTCGAATCCGTCCGGATGCCTTCACAGTCAACTTACCCGTTAGCGTAAGGGTATCCTCGACAGTGCCTTCAACTTCTGCTGTTTCTCCAGAAATATCTCCCTCGACAACTCCATCCGGCCCAACAATAAGGTGCTTTACAGAAACCTTACCAACGATCTTCCCATCTATCCGGGCCGTACCATCTATTTCTAGTGACGCACCTTCTAGGTGTGTTTGTGCGCCAACATAGAATTCATACTCTGAGTCTTTTGCGGTCATGGTTGCTACCCTTTGTTAAGTTACCTATTTTTAAAAGTTTGTGATCAAGTCCGATTACTCTAGCGTGTCAGTTTGCTCATTTGATCTTTTGGCTAATTTGAGGCGTTTCCTTCTCAGTTTCGACGAGCGGAACGAGAGCCCCATTGATTATCGCTCCAGCGCAGACTTCAAGGTTGCGGTAATGCACTGTCCCTTTGAAATGCGCATTCGGTCCAAACATAATATTTTTTGACGACGTAATAGAGGCCTCAACCTTGCCAAATATTTCAATTGTTGGGGAGTTTATCTCGCCGATCAAAATCCCGCCATCAAGAATCTTCACTACTCCATGTTTGTCACCGCTGTAGATGACTGAGCCATTTACGCTTCCAGCCACTAGGAACTCTTCTAAAAAGCTAAAGTCGCCGCTTAACGATGTTCCCTCAGCAACGAGACTGGCCGCAAGCGAAGGTTTCATTGGTAAAGTTCCTATTTATGACAGCGCAGATGGTACCAAAACCCGCCAATTGTGTGTCAGTTTTGATATGCGCTAAGCTGAATCTACCAGTCCCGAATCCATCATCTGTACCAGACAGCCGGTATTCTGTTGTCAGACTGAATTGAGGGCCAAGCAGTTTGAACAGCTAAGGATACTACACTAAAGCTAAATTGGATGAATTATTCCAAGAATTTGCAATATTTCCTTTCATGTATAATAAAAAAAAGGTCTGTATATCAGTTTGTTATATAGCAAGTAGCGTGTCGCTGTGTCCGCGCCCTACATCAATGTCGATAATCATAAGGGAAACGGTGCTTCGAAGCCTCTCCATTGCACAGGCAAGGCTGGCGACCTCTGAGCGGGGGTAGGGGGCGGCTCAGTAGCGATAACCTGAGTGCAACACAGCCCTCCTCGTTTTGCTTGATCCAGCCCCAGATGCTGGTGTTCTGCCGAAGCGTGCGCTTGAATTACTAGCCTTTGAATATGACTGGAACAAATGGCATGTTTCCTTCCAGATGCGGGTACTACCAGATATGCCCGAAGACAGACCGTTAGCCAGTCATGAGCGGAAGATGGTGGCTATGCTCCGGATTTGATGAGGCTGATTCGAGGGATTCTGGAGGCGGACGTTAGATTGTTTTAGCTACGCGAACAGTACTGTTATGACCACGCGGTTCATCTCGCTCGTGGCATCACTCCAACTCTTCTATTCATGTTTACAATGCACTTTAAATCACAATTCACGCTGCTGTTTTCGAGCTGCTGCGTTTTGATCCTAAAGCCAAACTACGGTTCGCTAGTTTGGCAATAATTGAAAAAGTTAATTCGGCGCTTCAAAGGACACCGTCGCATAAGAGTCCGTAAGTGTTTATTGCAGAGTAAAACGAACCCATACTAATTGAAAATACTTCAAAGAATTTAGCTACCCATTTTTCTAAAGTTGGCCTTGCCATAAAATTGTTCTGGAATACTTTATTGTAAGCTTCGGTCTCGCAAAAAACTTCCTTTTGCAGCTCAGCACTTATGACTGATGTCATGAAAACCGAACCGGATTAATTAATGTCTGCCTCGCTATCGGAAGTAATGTAAGGCTTGTTCGAAGCGGTATTTCTTTAACCCGTTCGGAGAGGTTGGGCCCTCGGGCCGGAGAGAAATTGTCAATGCCATAATGCTCCTGCACATAAATTGATTCGGGCGTTGCAGCTGATATCTTCATTAGCTTCTTGAACGCCGGAAGATCGGTATGGTTGAGTTGATATGCGTGGAAATATTCGTGGGCCACTATGCTTCAACGACGTAGTTGATCGTGTTCGAATTCTGACGTGGGGATTTCGAAGCTCATCCGGCAGGAATGGCTGCCTTCTCCTCCTCCGGAAATACATCCGTCACTTGCAAAAGGTAGTGGTCGTTCGCCATCATTTTTCCATGCGAATATCGGCATACTGTGATAATCAGATTTAGCATAGATAGGGATGTCTCTCTGAAGATTATTCATGATTTGTTCAAATTTGTTCTGCCATCCGTTGACAAGAGACCCATCAAAAGACACCGGCAAACGGCCACAGCTTGCTACTGGTTGGTGCTGATTCTGGCTGAGTGCGCTATTTGCTTTTGTTCTTGTATTGACTTGGACAGTAGGCCCGGAGGACACCTTTTGGGCGCAGGTTCTGGTGTTTCGTTACCCGGCCGGAAGCGCGGCGGCGCCAGAGCCGGAAGGCCCCCCCTCTGAGTGATTTCCTCATGAGCTGAATAACATCTGTTTCCGACAGATTGAACTGAGCCTCGATCGCTTCGAAAGGGGTGCGGTCTTCCCAGGCCATTTCAATTATGCGGGACAGTTCCGCTGGGCTGAAGTTCTGTTGGGTCTTGTTTTTGGCTATCATGATGCAGTTTCGATTGCAGGATTTGGCGCGTTGCTGCGCTTTACATCCCCAGTGTCACTCGACGCCTCGTTGCGCTTGGCGATTTCTTTGCGCAACCAATACAAATTCTTGGCGTATTTCCGTCGCGTGTTCGGTTTAATGTTCATGGTGTAGGGCCATTTAGTCATCATTGGGGCTTCAGACCTTCGATGGCAACTAAAACGGTCGCCGCATGAAGTCGTGCGACATTATTGACTAGGTTCGCGTAGCTTTTGACACTGCTTGTGCTCACAATATTCCCAAAGCCCAGAGGGCTAACGATTCCTGAAGCTAACGCGATGCTACGTATCTCAATAGCGTCTTGAACGCTATTCCGTCATACCTGCCTATGGATCGCTGGGGCGTGGCAAGGTTGACAGCAGCCTATTAAGTGTAGCTAAGTGCTCTGACGGCCAATTCCATTTTGGGATCCTGCTCCAGCAGCAAGCGTTTTCCGCTATTCCCGAAGACTGTGGGCAGTACGACCAACATGGCGACCGAATAATCAGGGCCGCATGACCGGTGCACGACCTGAGCTTTAATCAGCTGATCCTGCTGTACGAGCGCTATATCGGCTCCGTCATTAAATGCGTCTGACGAGCCGTCAGCCACAAGTAGGAACATGCGCTTTTTCGCTTCAGCTCTGTAATGCATCCGGGCGACTACCTCCTGCCCGGTATAGCACCCCTTTTTAAAGTTAACGACGCCAGAGAGATCGTAGTTCAGCAGCTGTGGCGTGAAAGCTTCGCTATGCGGCCCGCTGACGTGCGCCTGGCCGGCAAGTGTCTCTGCGTAATCGTAGTGCCGGGAATCTGTCAGAGTCTGCTGGTCAGTCAGCCCCCGAAGACTTTTAGCTACGAGGTCGGCGTTTACAGGGTCCCAGACCCACAGTTGAAACCTGCCCGGGGTGCCCGCCAGTTTGATTATGGTGGCAGTATTGGAAGTCGCCGTCTGAAAGGCAAGGGAGGGAGGGGCTGGCAGCAGTTCGTGCAGTGCGGGGCATTCGTCGGCAACGATGCCATAGGTCTGGTAGGGCCCAGTATGGATTACAACCTCCACTTGGGAAAACACCGCGTATTTGGAAAGTGTCTCGGCGATTTTCTGCCCATTTCCCTCGGAAATCTGCAGAAGACATCCTTCCGCAGTATGCACGCACAGGAAGTCTCCGATGACGCGCCCCTTCAGATTACATAGCGCACCGGCCAGGCACTGTTCATCTGTCAGTTGTGTCATGTCACAGGTGACCTGGCCCTGCAGAAAAGGGATCGAATCGGGTCCGGCGATCAGGACGTATTCATACTGTCTCAATTGACACACTTGCATTTTGATTCTCCGGATTTCTCTCGTGGTCAGTATTCGGCGGTCGAGTCTGCTAGAACGTAATGCGGTACTGTCGCATAATGCGCCGCCTGTGCTTGGCTACTGGTTGCGCCCTGCGTACGTGATTATATGACTGAATTGAACAAGCAAAAAATTTTTTGGCACAGCCGTCGCGGCATGCTGGAGCTGGATTTGCTGCTGGTTCCATTTGCGCAGGAGGTCTTTGAAACACTGGCTCTTGATCAGCAACAGCTTTATGAAGAGTTGCTTCAAGAAGAGGATCAAGACCTGTGGAACTGGTTTCTCGACAGAGCGGAGCCCCCTCAACCCAAATTTAAGCCGCTGATCGTGCAAATACTCGCCCACAAGGCTGCTCAGGTTTAGACTGAAGCGTTACCTCAGCATTCGGCGCTGAATTATGTCTGTTTTGGATATTTTGCCTTCGAGAGTAGCGCTCGTTGTGCTGTGTGCTGTCCCCGGTGTGGTAATGCTGTCGCCGAGCCGATCCAGCAGCCGGTTGCGGTGATTTCTGCGATTTGCGGATCAGGTGGTTCCGGAAGGTTTATGGGTTTCAGGCGAGAGTATCGTGTCTTTGGCGTTAGCCAAAGTGTTAGGAAAATCAAGCGTGAAGTGTAAGCCGCGACTCTCTTGTCTCTGCAAAGCACTATTGATGATCAGTTCTGCGACCAGCGCCAAGTTGCGAAGCTCAAGATTGTCATTGGTCACCCTGTGCTTGATGTAGTAGTCCCGAACTTCCTCTCGAATGACGCTGATGCGACTGCGGGCTCTCTGCAGCCGCTTGCTTGTTCGCACGATGCCGACAAAGTCCCACATGAAGCGGCGTATTTCATCCCAGTCATGGGATACCAGAATTTCATCGTCCGAATCGGTTAACCGGCTTTCGTCCCATTGGGTGATGTGATCCACCAGTGCAGTCTGCTCAAAGCGTGATCTGATACTGTCGGCCGCGCCGAATGCAATCACAAAGCATTCGAGCAGGGAGTTGCTCGCCATCCGGTTGGCACCGTGCAGACCGCTGAAACTGGTCTCCCCGATCGCGTAGAGGTTTCTGACGTCCGTTTCGCCCTGCGTGTTTACCATCACACCGCCACAGGTGTAATGGGCTGCCGGTACCACCGGAATCCGGTCACGGGTGATGTCGATACCGAAGCTCAGACATCGCTCGTAAATATTGGGGAAGTGCGCTTTGATGAACTCCGATGGCTTGTGCGTGATGTTGAGATACACGCAGTCGCAGCCCAGACGCTTCATTTCATGATCGATGGCGCGGGCCACAATGTCTCGCGGAGCCAGTTCAGCCAATTCGTCAAAATCTGGCATGAAGCGCGTGCCGTCGGGCAGTTCTAAGAAAGCGCCTTCTCCACGCAGTGCCTCAGTAATCAGAAACGATTTCGCATGCGGGTGATACAGGCAGGTGGGATGAAATTGATTGAACTCGAGATTCGCAACTCGACAGCCAGCACGCCAGGCCATAGCGATGCCGTCGCCGCTCGCCCCGTCAGGGTTACTGGTATAGAGATAGGCTTTACTGGCGCCGCCAGTGGCTAAAGCGACAAAGCGTGACCGAATCACTTCTACGCGGCCGCTCGCCTGAACAAGCACGTAAACTCCGACACAGGTTCGCCCGGTTCCGCATGCGCTCGGTTTCGTCACCAAGTCGACGGCAGTGCAGCCTTCCAAAAGTGTGATGTTGGCGTGCTCTCTGGCTCTCTGCTGCAGGGTCTGAAATACGGCCTTACCCGTCGCATCTGTCGCGTGGATGATGCGTCGGTGGCTGTGTCCTCCTTCCTGAGTTAGGTGAAGAGAAGAGAGCTCCGCCTTGCTCGATGGCGCTGCGTCATTGCCTGTGACTTCTGCTGCCGTTTTGGTAGTAAAAGGGACGCCTTGCGCCACGAGCCAGCTGGCCGCGGAGGCGCCGCGCTCAACCACATGCTCCACCACGTCATGGTGACAAAGTCCGACTCCTGCATGCAGGGTGTCTGCAACATGAGAATTAATACTGTCGCTGTCATCAAGAACCGCGGCGATGCCTCCTTGCGCATAATATGTCGCGCCTTCCTGCAGATCGCCCTTGCTGAGCACTGTGACCCGCGCGAAGTCGGCGGTTCGAAGTGCCAGAGTCAGGCCTGCTGCACCGCTCCCGACTATTACAATATCAGTGTCCAAAGTTTCTATGTCTCCAATTTCATTCATTAATATAATGTAAACTATTGCAAAAGTACTGGTAACAACTTGCGTTGAAGCGTGATTCGGAGCCTCAGGGTAGGTCGGGTCCCAACATTCAGGCGCAGTAGTGGCCTGATCCATTCTCAAGAAGCGGAATACCGAGCGTTCCGATAGAATGGCGTCAATTTTATCCTTTTTATTGAATTTTGCACGCTGGCTTTGCCGTTATCGTTGCGTGGTGCGGGCGCGACGGAACCGCTGTCACAAAGGCCCGATGCGCCAGTGTTGCAGGGACCCGGGCTGTAAAGCTCGGCTGGAAAGCAGGCATGTCTGGAGTGGAAGAAACCACCGATCAGCAGTTGGTTGATCAAGCGATGGCAGGCAACAAAAATGCCTTCAACCTGCTGGTGATGCGCTATCAGCATCGTGTTGCTGCCTTGATCGCGCGATTTGTGCAGGATCCCCAGGAAGTGGAAGACGTGGCTCAGGAAGCCTTTATCAAGGCGTACCGTGCACTGTCGCTATTCCGGGGTGAAAGTGCATTTTACACTTGGCTCTACCGGATCGCGGTGAACACCGCCAAAAACCATCTGGTTGCCCGCAGTCGCAGGCCGCCTGCCCACGATCTGGAGATTGACGAAGTGGAGCCTACGGAAACAGGTAGTGTGCTTCATGAGATTGAGAGCCCGGAAGGAAGTCTCTCAACCAGCGAGCTAAAGGCAGCTATTGAGGCGGCCGTGGATTCATTGCCTGGGGAATTGCAGACAGCCTTTACCTTACGGGAGTTTTCCGGTTTGAGCTATGAAGACATTGCTGAAGTCATGGATTGCGCGGTCGGCACCGTGCGCTCGCGCATTTTCCGCGCGCGGGAAGCGATTGACCGCAAAATCAAGGAGCTGCTGTAAAACCCTTTACGCAGAGGTGGGCAGATAAAATGCCGAAAAATTGAGAACTTTCCGGCCAAGTTGCTGTCTCAACTTTTGCAAAGATGACACTATAAGTTTTACTCGGTCGGAATGTATCCGATTCGGGACGGGGTTGAACGCATTGTTGGGCTGGCGCAACAGCCGAGAACAGGTTGATGTCTCCCTTTACAGCGGGTGCCGGCACCGAGAATAAGCGAATTCGAGACGCCGGTCAGCCGGTGCAGACGGACAACAAGCTATGACAAAAGCAACGTTTGAAAAAATGGCACGAACTGAACAACCGGCACAGCCGACGGTCGCCACAAGTTTTGAGCGCTCAGGCGAGTCTCTCTCTGCAATGATGGATGGTGAGGCTGGTGATCTGGGCTTGCGTCGGTTGATTCAGGAATCCGCTGGCGACCCTGCGCTGGCGGAGAAGTGGGAGCGATACCACCTCGCACGAGATCTGATTCACGGTCGCGGAAGGCCTCTGTCGTCCGGCTTCCCCGGAAGAGTAGCGGCGGCGATCGATGCTGAGACCGTCCCGCAGGCAGCGAGCGTGACCGGAAGCAGGCTGCCCCAACCACTGGTCAAATTCGCCATTGCGGCCACTGTTGCGGTGGCGGCTGTTGTCACGTTGCAACCCAAGCAGAATGGACCAGAATTGCCTGCTGCCGCTGTGTCTGCTAGAGATGCTACCCGGCAGTCTGATGCCGAAATGCCCGTTCAAGTATTCCTCGCAGGCGGTGAGCTTGCGGTTTCACCGGCGCCCGTCGATCCAGAGGCGCAGCAGCGACTGAGAGATTACATCGAAAGCATGAGCTTCGATTCTGACGAGGCGGTGCGCAGCGAACATATCCAGAGCTCTCCCCTTTACCGCTTGGTCAATCAACTGGAAGCCGACAAACCTTGATCTGCCTGCCCAGCGCGTCCGATTGGCACGGATCCTAGTTGCGCAGCCAAACTTAAGTCAGTAGCGGCGTCGCTGCGTATCTTTGTAAGTTATGCTAGAGTCCGCTCCTATTTTAGGGGGCAGGCCCCGCGCCTGCCGTTCGCCCTCTGATCGAAAACGCCTGCTCGCAGCGTAAGGAATAGTATGGTCGCTAAACTCCACACCACACCTTTGAAATCGCACATCACCCGTTTAGCTTTCACGCTGGCAGCATTCACTCTGGCGTTCGCGCTACAGTTTGGTCCGGGCAAGCACCTTGCAGCTGCTGAACTGCCCAATTTTGCTGATCTGGTCGAACGCAATGCTTCCTCTATCGTGGAGATTTCGACGATCCGCCGGATGGCTGCCCGCTCGCCAGTTGCGGATTCGGAGCTGGAAGAGTTGTTGCGACGTATCAATCCCGATCAGGAGCCCGATCTGGACATCGAAGGCCTGCCTGAACAGCGACGGAGGGCAGCGGTGGGATCCGGCTTCCTGATTTCCGGGGACGGTTATGTGATCACCAACAATCACGTTGTGGTTGGTGCGGATGAAATTCAGGTTACTTTGAATGATCGGCGCGTTTTCAGTGCAGAGATCGTCGGTCTGGATGAGCCTTCTGACCTTGCGTTATTGAAAGTCGACGCAGAGGATCTTCCCTATGTCGGTTTTGGAGATTCGGATGAGCTTCGGGTCGGCGAGTGGGTCCTAGCCATTGGGTCGCCGTTTGGTCTTGAGTTCTCGGCAGCCGCCGGGATTGTTAGTGCCAAAGGCCGTTCAGTCCCCGGTCGCTCCTCTTATAATTACATGGCATTCATTCAGACCGACGTTGCTATAAACCAGGGTAACTCCGGCGGACCCTTATTCAACCTTGAAGGAGATGTCATTGGGATCAATTCGCAAATTCTGAGCAGTACCGGGGGCTCGAACGGCATTTCTTTTTCAATCCCCAGTAACGTTGCCATGAACGTAATCGAGCAGTTGCGCGAGTCAGGAGTCGTTGAGCGGGGGCTTCTCGGGGTCCGCATGCGCGAGGTGGATTTTGCGCTCGCAGAAATATTCGGCATGGAACGCCCGCGCGGTGCGTTTGTTGACGAAGTGCAGCCGCAAAGCCCAGCCGCCCGAGGTGGCATACAGAATGAAGATATTATTCTCGAATTTAGTGGCCACGCTATCGAATACTACACGGATCTGCCATTTTACGTAGGGCAATACCGTCCCGGCACAGAAGCCGCGGTAAAGCTCTACCGTAATGGCGAGCTGATCGAGCAGACTGTGGTCCTCGGCAGTTCTCCGACCAATGTGGCGGTGGTGGAAACGCCCGCTGCCCGCATTGAGCGTGGAAATCCGTTAGGTTTTCGAGTTGCTGAATTGGGAGAGGAAGCCAGACAGCTCTCCGGCCTGGAAGGCGTGCGGATTGCTGAGCTCGACGATGGACCCGGTCGTCAAGCTGGCCTGCTGGCGGGGGATGTCATCGTGGCATTAGACCGACAGTCCGTGACTTCCTCAGACCAATTCGGTGAAGTGGTTAGAAATTTGCCGGAGTCCGGGTTCGTTCCGATCCGGATTGTACGCGAAGAGCAGGCAACGACCCTGGTACTCGAACTCTCGCCCTGATTTGCCATTTTTTCTGCCACTGAGTCAGCGTTTCAGGTAGACTTGCCGCCAATTTCCCAGATTACGCGCAGCATTAAACCGCCAGCGCCGACCGCATCGTGTCTGATCTCAGTCATATTCGTAATTTCTCCATTATTGCCCATATAGATCATGGTAAGTCGACGCTGGCGGACCGGTTCATACAATACTGTGGCGGTCTGGAAGAGCGCGAGATGGATACCCAAATACTTGATACGCTTGACATAGAGCGTGAACGGGGAATCACCATCAAGGCGCAGAGCGTCACTTTGCACTACGACGCTCAGGACGGTAAGCGCTATCAGCTTAACTTCATTGATACACCGGGCCACGTCGACTTCACCTATGAGGTGTCTCGGTCTCTGGCCGCCTGTGAGGGAGCCTTGCTGGTGGTTGATGCGGGGCAGGGCGTTGAAGCGCAATCTGTGGCGACCTGTTACACCGCTATTGAACAGGGTTTGGAAGTGCTGCCCGTACTTAACAAAATGGATTTGCCGCAGGCTGAGCCTGATCGGGTTCGCGTGGAAATAGAGGAAATTATTGGTCTAGATGCTACTGAAGCGGTTTGTGCCAGTGCAAAAACTGGTTTGGGTGTTCAGGATATACTGGAACAGATAGTACACAATGTGCCTGCCCCGACGGGGAATAAAGAGGGGGATCTGCGAGCGCTGATCATCGATTCATGGTTCGATAACTATCTCGGTGTCGTGTCTCTTGTCAGGGTTGTGCAGGGAACTCTTCGAAAAGGCGATAAAATTGTCGCAAAGTCAATCGGCAAAGCGCATGTGGTGGACAATGTCGGTGTATTTACTCCGAAGAGAACCCAGACTGGCATATTGGCAGCGGGTGAGGTCGGATTTGTTGAAGCCGGGATTAAAGATATTCATGGCGCTTCGGTCGGGGATACCCTGACGCTGGCGAAAACACAGGGGGTCGCAGCGCTCGCTGGCTTCCGTCAGATTCAGCCACAGGTTTTTGCGGGGCTTTATCCGGTTTCTTCAGACGACTTTGAAAATTTTCGGGACGCTCTGGAAAAGCTGACGCTGAATGATGCCTCACTGCAGTATGAGCCGGAAAATTCTGATGCGCTCGGTTTCGGTTTTCGCTGCGGCTTCCTCGGTATGCTTCATATGGAGATCATTCAGGAGCGGCTCGAGCGGGAATATGATCTGTCGCTGATTACCACCGCGCCCACTGTTGTGTATGAGATTGAGCTGGAAAATGGTGAGCTTGTTATGGTGGATAGCCCTTCTAGCCTGCCAGCGGTTAACAACATCAAGCAAATGCGTGAGCCAATCGTGCTGGCAAGCATTCTCGTGCCTCAGGAATACCTTGGTAATGTGATTAATCTGTGTGTTGAAAAGCGTGGTGTGCAAAAGGACATGCAGTTTATCGGCAAACAGGTGTCACTGAGCTATGAGTTACCGATGAATGAAGTAGTTATGGATTTCTTCGACCGTCTCAAATCCGTGAGCAGGGGCTACGCCTCTCTGGATTATCAGTTCGATCGGTTCGAGCGCTCCAACCTCGTGAGGCTGGACGTGCTGATTAACGGCTCGAGGGTTGACGCCCTTGCATTGATTGTCTTCCGCGATCATGCTCAGTCAAAGGGCCGTCTGCTCGTGGAAAAGATGAAAGAATTGATTCCGCGGCAGCTCTATGATGTCGCGATACAAGCTGCGATCGGCGGACAGATTATCGCCCGTTCAACGGTCAAGGCACTGCGTAAAAACGTCACTGCGAAATGCTATGGTGGAGACGTGTCGCGCAAGAAAAAATTGCTAGAAAAGCAGAAAGCAGGAAAAAAACGAATGAAGCAGGTGGGGAATGTCGAGGTGCCACAGGAGGCATTTCTGGCGGTATTGAAGGTGGAGAGCTGAGTTTACGCAGATGAATATTGATTTTTCGCTGGTTTTGTTCGTGCTGGTTGCTTTTTGTGGGTTCCTGTGGGCTCTGGATTCTGTGCTGATTAAGAAATCACGGACTGAAGCAGTTGACAACTACCGACGAACTGGCGGCAAAGGCAAAAGCGAGGAAGAGATCAATCGTGCAGTTGCCGATTTGAGTCAGGAGCCGCTTGTTATTGAGTATGCTAAATCGTTCTTTCCGGTATTGCTGATTGTTTTTCTGCTGCGCTCGTTTCTGGTTGAACCGTTTCAGATTCCGACCGGCTCAATGATCCCGACGCTGGAGGTCGGTGACTTTATTCTGGTCAACAAATACGCCTATGGGGTCCGATTGCCGGTCGTTGGCACGAAAATTTTCGATGTCGATGATCCAAATCGCGGGGAAGTCATGGTTTTCATTCCGCCTCATGAGGATAAGTATTACATTAAACGTGTCATCGGACTTCCGGGCGATACCATTCGCTATGAGGAGAAAAATCTCTACATAAACGGGCAATTGGTCCATAAGCAGTATGTAGGCGATATTGAGGTGCCTACGGGTATTGGTCCGCTATCCGGAAAGGCCTATATTGAAACGCTCGGAGAAGTGCCTCATACCACTCAGTATATTGACGCGGTCGGTCAACGTCGGACGCGCACGACATGGGTAATTCCCAGCGGGCATTATTTCATGATGGGAGATAATCGGGACAATAGCGCAGACAGCAGAGAGTGGGGTACGGTGCCTGAAAAAGATATCGTCGGTAAGGCAGTTGCTGTCTGGATGCACAAGGACCCCGGCTTGTCTTTGCCCACATTCAGCCGAAATCAGCTTATTCGCTGAGATCATCCTGCTCTAAGTTCCAGAGAGTTGAGGCAGGTTCCGTAGCCGTGATGGCTCCTACAGCGCGTCAAAGTGCTGATCGATTAGCGGGAGGAGGGAAGAATGAAGAAAACAGCTGTTAACAATTTGTCTCGCCAGCGAGGAATCTCCTCGGCCGGAGTTCTACTGATGTCGGTACTTCTTGGTTTGTTTTTTACGTTCGGCTTGAAAGTAGGGCCGCTCTATGTCGATCACAATCTGATCACCGGATTGTGTCAGGATCTGATTGATAATGGAGAGGTGAATAGCAAGACAGTCACTGAGGTGCGTGACAGGATCTCCAGCACCCTGCGGATTAACAATATCACCGATTTTGACCTCAACAGCATTCACATGTTCAAGGACAACGGCGAAGCGATTATCACAGTCGCCTATGAAAAGCGGGTTCCGCTTATTGCGAATCTGGATCTCATAGCCACATTTGATGAGTCGCTGCGTTAGAGATGGGTTCGGATCTGGCTACACTGCAGACCACGCTTGCCTATCGGTTTAAGAATGTTCAACTGCTGAAGCAGGCACTGACGCATTGCAGTTTCGGTGCTGATAATAATGAGCGTCTTGAATTCCTTGGCGACGCCCTGTTGGATTTGATTGTTGGCGAATCTCTGTTCAACCAGCATCCGGATGCTGATGAGGGCAATCTCAGCCGATTGCGCGCCTCGATAGTAAATAAGTCTGCGCTCGCCGGCATCGGCAGAGCATGGAATCTCGGTGAGCACGTGCTAATGGGAGCTGGAGAGCTCAAAAGCGGCGGTAGGTCCAGAGACTCTACCCTTGCCGATACCGTCGAGGCAGTGGTCGCTGCCGTTTATCTCGATGGCGGGCTGGCGGCGTGCCAGAAACTGGTTGATGTCTGGACACTGGAGTTCGTTTGCAACCCTGAAACCCGGCAAACCAAGGATGCAAAAACTCGATTACAGGAAAAAATGCAGGCATCTGGTCACGGTTTGCCCGTCTACAAAGTGCTGGCTATCGAAGGCGAAGCGCACGCCCAGAGTTTCCTTGTTGAGTGTCGGGTCGAGGGGTTAGAGCGGGTTCACCAGGGCAAAGGCCGCAGCAAAAGAGCGGCAGAACAGCAGGCCGCTTTAGAGGCTTTGAAGAGCCTTGAATCAGCCTCGATGGCAGGTTAGCACAGTGATTGAGGATGGGTGTCATGGTTGAAACAGGGCAGGATGAGAAACGCTGCGGCTTCGTTGCGCTGATCGGCCGCCCGAATGTCGGCAAGTCGACATTGCTTAATCATTTACTGCGTCAGAAAATCAGCATCACCTCGCGCAGGCCTCAAACAACCCGCCACCGGATTCTTGGCATTATGAGTGACCAGAAAACGCAGTGTATTTTCGTAGATACCCCGGGTCTACACAGTCAGCACACGAAAGCGCTTAACAAAGTAATGAACGATATAGTAATCAGCACGCTTAGGGGTGTTGATATGGTTTTGTTCGTACTCGAGCGCCTTACTTTTAACTCTGAGGACGAATTGGTCTTGCAGCAAGTTCAGAAGTGCACGGTGCCGGTGATTCTTGTGATTAATAAGATTGACCAGATTCAGGACAAGGAGCATCTGTTGCCTCACATACAGAAGTTGGTCAACAAGCACGATTTTAGTGAGATCATTCCTGTTTCTGCTCTTGGTGGACATAATCTTGAGCGTTTAGAGATGCTGGTTAAAAGGGGGCTGCCAGAAGGCCCGTTTCTTTTTCCAGAGGATCAGGTGACTGACCGAAGTTATCGCTTTATGGCGGCGGAGATGATTCGCGAAAAAGTGACTCGTCAATTAGGTGACGAGCTCCCTTATGAAGTGACCGTAGAGATTGAACGCTTCAATCTGGAAGGGGCTGTTACGCATATTCACGGTCTGATACTCGTAGACAAACCCGGTCAGAAGAAAATCATAATTGGTAGTGATGGGGGCCGCTTGAAGCAAATCGGATCGGCAGCCAGAGCGGACATGGAGCTGGCGTTCGAGTGCAAAGTCATGCTGAATCTGTGGGTCAAGGTGAAAGGGGGATGGGCTGATGATGAGCGCGCCCTTCAGAGTCTGGGGTACCTGGACTAATGGCTGTAAGGGAATGAATTTAAGAATCACGCTGCAGCCGGCCTATGTTCTCCATCGCAGGCCCTTTCAGAATACCAGTTTGCTGGTTGATCTTTTCACCCTCGACTTCGGTCTGATTCGCGCGGTTGCCAAAGGAGCGCGACGCGAGAAATCACGTTCTCGAGCTCTGCTTCAGTTGTTTCAGCCCTTGCTGATTTCGGTGAACGGTAAAGGAGAGGTCAAGACACTGACTTCGGTTGAGAGCAATGTGTCAGCGATGAGACTACAGGGCGAGCGTTTGTTCAGTGGTTTGTATATAAACGAGTTGCTGTGTCGCTTGCTGCAGAATCATGAAGAACACGCTGGTTTGTATAAAAGCTACCGGGAAGCCCTGGTGGCTTTGCAGGGTACGAGCCAGTTAGAGCCTATGTTACGGCGTTTCGAAATGAGTTTGCTGGCAGAGCTGGGCTATGCCATCAACCTGCAGCATGATTGGAAAACGGATCTGCCGATTGTTGCCGAATCAGTCTATCGATTTATTCCGGATCTGGGCTTTCAGGCCAGCAGTCTGTCAGCTGGCGCTGCATCAGGCCCTACTGAATTCAGAGGGGCTGACCTGGTCGCGCTGCGGGGAATGGATTTCGCTGATGAGCAAACCGTACAAGCAGCGAAACGCTTGCTTCGACTGGCGTTATCAGCCCACTTGGGCGACAAACCGCTGCACAGTAGGGGATTGTTTGGCGTTTCGACTTAGTGTCTCTTTGGTCAAGGAAGCAATCGAGGTACAATTCGACTCTGTTCAGACGCGCTGGTTTCCATGCCCCATCCTTCTATTGATAATCTCATCGGCGACACACCACTGGTGCGTCTACAGAGAACCCCTGTTCCGAATAAGAACACGATCCTGCTGAAGCTCGAGGGGAACAACCCTGCGGGTTCGATAAAAGACCGTCCGGCATTAAACATGATCCTGCAGGCCGAGCGTCGGGGTGAAATTTCGCCGGGAGACCTGTTGATCGAAGCCACCAGCGGTAATACCGGAATAGCACTGGCTATGGTTGCTGCCGCCAAAGGCTATCGCATGACATTGATTATGCCGGATAACTTAAGCGAGGAACGCAAGGCCTCCATGCTGGCATACGGTGCTGAACTGATATTGGTGAGTTCAGCACAAGGCATGGAGGGTGCCCGGGACCTTGCGCTCAAGATGGAAAAACAAGGACAAGGCAGGGTCTTGGACCAGTTTTCAAATGCGGATAATCCCAGTGCCCATTACTCCAGCACGGGTCCGGAGATCTGGCGCGATACTCAGGGCGGAGTGACGCATTTTGTATGCTCTATGGGGACTACCGGCACCATTATGGGAGTCTCGCGCTATTTAAAGGAACAAAATGCTGAAGTGCAGATAGTCGGCTTGCAACCGAAGGACGGGAGCCATATTCCCGGCATCAGGCGGTGGCCCGAGGCTTATCTGCCCCGCATATTCGACCGGAAGCTGGTCGATGAGGTCATTGATATCGATCAGTCCGATGCAGAACAGACAATGCGGGCAATGGCTGAGAACGAAGGCGTCTTTTGCGGCGTTTCATCAGGAGGCTCAGTATATGGTGCGCTGCAATTGGCGGAAAGAATTGAGCACGCAATAATTGTTGCCATCATTTGCGATCGTGGAGATCGATATCTGTCGACTGGTGTTTTTTCTGCCTATGAGCCCACGTAGATCCCGACGCCATAAACTCCCGCTCGAACCGATCGAGGTGAACGTTGAATCGCTCAGCCACGAGGGAAGAGGGGTTGCCCGTATTGATGGCAAAGTGGCCTTCATAGACGGCGCTCTGGCGGGTGAAACGGTGCTTGCCAGATATGTCCATGCGCGCTCGCAATTCGATGTATTGAGCGCTGAACAGATTTTGCTGAGTAGCGATGCGAGAGTAGCGTCGGACTGTCCTGTTTCAGACATCTGCGGTGGTTGCTCGCTGCGGCATATGCATCCAAATCAGCAGCTGGAAGTTAAACAGGAAATGTTGCTCGACCTTTTGCGGCATAGCACAGGGCTTACCTCCGGTGATTTTGAGTTGCTGCCCAAGCTGGCAGCGGATACCTCGCACTACCGGCGAAAAGCCAGGTTGGCGGTAAGATATGTGCAGAAAAAAGGTGGTGCACTGGTTGGTTTCAGGGAGAAGCATTCAAGTTTTATCACGGTCATGGACGACTGCCGGGTTCTGGTCAGTGAAGTCTCAACACTGATTAATAGTCTAAAAAATCTGATTTCCAGCTTAAGTTCAGCGGCAGACATTCCACAGATTGAGGTCGCAGCCGGAGAGACGGAGCCAGACCCGGGAGCTCCGCTTGAGATCGCGCTGATTTTTCGTCATCTGAAGCCCCTGACTCCCGCCGATCAGAACGCGCTGATTCAGTTTGCCTCAGAGCACCAGATACACTGCTACCTGCAACCGGGAGGGCTCGATTCGGTACATCGGGTTTATCCAGATAGCGGCAGAGAGCGCCTTGCATACTACTTGCCTGGTCAGCAAGTACAGTATGTGTTTCACCCAATGGATTTCACGCAGATTAATGGGCCGATCAACCGTCAAATAGTGTCCACAGTAGTAGAACTGATGGCTGTCCAGCCCGGCGAGCGTGTGCTCGATCTGTTTTGTGGGTTGGGTAACTTTACTCTGCCGCTTGCTAGACAGGGAGCGCAGGTTGTCGGCGTGGAAGGCAGTCAGGCGATGGTCGAACGGGGTTATGAAAATGCGGATCTTAACGGCTTGAAGGGTTTGAAGTTTTACTGCGACGACTTATTCAAACCCCTTGAGGATTTGGAATGGTCGCAGCAGCGCTACGACAAGGTCTTACTCGACCCGCCTCGTTCAGGCGCGATCGAAGTAATTCAGCAAATGCGCAGACTTTCACCAAAGCAAATCGTTTATGTCTCCTGTAACCCGGCTACGCTGGCCAGAGACAGCGCCGAGTTGCTTGCGCAAGGCTATCAATTGAAATCTGCCGGTGTAATGGATATGTTTCCTCACACAGCTCATGTCGAGTCGATGGCTGTATTTGAGCAGCAACACAATTGATGCGTCTTATGTCCGACCCAGAATCCCGTGAATTTGCAGCTGATGCGAATGCCATAAAAAAACTGCTTCAGGTCATGGCTATGTTGAGAGACGCTGAACATGGTTGTCCTTGGGATCTCGAACAAACCATAGACAGCCTGATTCCGTACACCATCGAAGAAGTCTATGAAGTAGTGGACGCAATCGAACGAAAGAACATGGTGGATCTGGAAGATGAACTGGGCGATTTGCTCTTCCAGGTTGTTTTTTACTCGCAACTCACCAGAGAGACCGATACCTTTTCCTTCGCAGACGTCGCTGAAACGGTGACAGAGAAACTGATTAGGCGCCACCCTCATGTGTTCAGCACAGGCGCTATCGAATCGTTTGGCAAATCAGTCAACTTGTCTCCGGACCAGGTAATAACAAACTGGGAAAAGATCAAGGGTCAGGAAAGAGAGATTAAGCGTGCCAAACAGCAGGCAGCTGACTCGGATGTGGGGCAGCCGAAGTCCCTCAGCATACTGGATGAAGTGCCGCGGGCTCTGCCGGCGCTGGAGCGCGCACGGAAACTGCAGAAGAAGGCCGCGCGTGCTGGCTTCGATTGGACAGAAATTGCACCTGTAATTGCAAAGCTAAGGGAAGAGCTGGATGAGTTCGAGCAAGCTCTGAGCGAGGGTGATAGTAATCGTGCGGCAAGCGAGCTGGGCGATGTGTTTTTTTCGGCGGTTAATCTTGCCCGTCATCAGAAAACCGAGCCGGAGACAGTGCTGCGACAAGCTAATCTGAAATTTGAGGACAGGTTCAGATGGATAGAAGCACGGCTTAGCGCAGAATCCAGATCGTTAGAAAGTTGCAGTCTGGAAGAGCTGGATGCGTTGTGGGCAGAGGCAAAAACACAAGGGCTTTAATTCAAGGGACAGAGACTGAGGAGACTTCAACATGAAGATCATACTGTTAGGAGCGCCGGGCGCTGGTAAAGGCACACAGGCGAAATACATTACGGAGACCTACGGTATCCCGCAGATTTCGACGGGCGATATGTTGAGAGCAGCAGTCAAGGAAAAATCTGAGTTGGGGCTCAAGGTGGAGCAGGTGATGGCGTCAGGGGCGTTAGTGACTGATGACATCATAATTGCCTTAGTTAAGGAGCGAATCGCGCAACCAGACTGCCAAAGTGGATTTTTATTTGACGGTTTTCCGCGGACCATTCCTCAGGCTGAAGCTATGGTCACCGCCGGCGTAGAGATCGATGTAGTGCTGGAGATAGACGTGCCGGATGATGAAATTGTGAAGCGACTGAGCGGGCGCCGTGTCCATCTTGATTCGGGGCGGGTTTATCATATCGAATTCAATCCACCGGCGGAGTCAGGAATCGATGATGTTTCAGGGGAACCGTTGATTCAGCGACCCGATGATGAGGAAGAAACGGTAAGAAAGCGCCTGGCGGTTTATCATGAGCAAACTCAGCCATTGGTTGGTTTTTATGAGGGTCTCCAGAAGGACGGAGCAGATCTCAATGTGATCAAAGTTGATGGTGTTGAGTCAGTTGATAAAATCCGGGAGGTCATTTCTACAGCGCTCGCGTAACTGATTCATGCAAGGTCGACAGCTTGCCGTTACAGCGCGCATAAAACAGTCTTCATTCCATCTTGAGGGATACCTCATGTTGAGTGGCGGAGTGTCTCCTCATTCCATCTGCTGCGTGTTGCCGCGTTGGTTTATGGGGCAACAACGTTTGGATTTTGCCCGCTAAGATACGTCAAACGAGAATCTGACCGGCCACCTAAAATCACAACGAGCAATATCATTAGGAAACCAGGGAGGCAACAGGCAAAAAGCATCGCAAAAAAGAGCAAGTAAAGAGTAAACAAACTCGTAATGACTTCAATTCGCGAACAGGACAGACGATTTTCAACGGCGATAAGTTTTAACGAAAATCATCAAAACGATTCGCGATCATGCCAAGACGGCAAAGCTCTAGCAGAGTTAA
>Ga0163109_10000480_pt1 | contig 32296 bp, 37 predicted proteins | sample CRUFie1St13metaG_FD_108704 | JGI IMG/M metagenome (GOLD analysis project Ga0163109, IMG submission 108704) | Marine microbial communities from the Costa Rica Dome - CRUD Field 142mm St13 metaG | ecosystem: Environmental > Aquatic > Marine > Oceanic > Photic zone | place: Costa Rica: the Eastern...
GATGAATACATCCCATTACCAGATGAATAGGTCGGGCCAGCGGTCTGGTTTAGTCTGTGAAACTTTATTTTTTCTTCGCGCGATATTAGCGGCGTCATGTCTCAGGTGAGTGTGGCTAAACCGATCATTAACCAATCGCAAAAAAATTTGACGCTATTTTCTGGGATGGGTACGGGCGACATCATAACTCCACCAAGGGTTAAGACTTGGAAATCAAACGCTCATACACTGCGGAAGGCAAGTTGGAGACAAGAGTGAGGCATCTGACCGACACACACGCGCATTCAGTGGCCAGCACACACGCGTATTCTACTATCGAGGAGTATTTTCGTGCTGCTTCAGAAAAAGGATTACAGCTATTTAGCATCACTGATCATGGTCCAGAGATGCCCGATTCACCTCATCCGTGGCACTTTGGGAACATGCGTGTACTTCCGCGATTGCGGTACGGGGTAGCCTTGCTTCGCGGAGTTGAGGCTAATATTCTGACGTCGGCAGAGCGTCGTCTTGATGTAAATGATACTTTGATGAGTTTCATGGACTTTGGTATTGGAAGCTTTCATGAGCCTGTATTTAAGCCAGATAGTCGCAAAGAACACACGAAGGCCATGATTGCTGCTATGGAAACCGGCCTTATTCAGATTCTTGGCCATCCCGGGAATCCAAATTATCCCATTAATATTGACGAGGTTGTTCGTGCTGCGAGGGATAATAATGTATTGATTGAAATCAATAACTCTTCCTTCATAAGCTCGCGATTGGGTAGTGAACCATATTGTATGCAGATACTGGAGACTGTTCAAAAGCTGGACTGGAAAGTTGCCTTAGCGAGTGATTCCCATGTCCATTACACAGTCGGTGATGTTGGCGTTGCACTCGAAAAAATAAATCAGATTGGGTTTTCTGAGAAAAATATAATTACTCTTAACGCGCGAAGGCTATTGGAGTTCCTGGCCGAGCATGGTAAGGCTGTTGCTCAGGAGCTTTCGGATTGGTTGGATTCGGTCGAGTTTGCTGAAAAAAGTGAAACTAAAAAAGAGAAGCAGACTTGAGGCAGCTATTAGAAATGCTTCCTCTTTGGCTCCCGGATTCTGGGCGATGTGCTCAGTTTTCACAATTAGAGAATAATGCAAATGGAACTTACCGGGCTGGAGATATTTCTACTCATCTTCGTCGCCTTATTAGCTGGGGCAATTAATACAGTCGCTGGTGGTGGATCGAATCTTGTCATACCAACCCTCATGATTATGGGAATGCCACCAGAGGTGGCGAACGCAACTAATCGCGTTGGAATATTCGTGGAGTCGGTGGTTGCGGTTTCTGAATTTAAAAGACATGGTAGGCTAGAGACTTTTGATTTAAGAGCGATCTTGGCACCAATGGCTTTTGGCGGCCTTTTTGGTGCTCTTGCGGCCGCATTTGCTTCCCCAGAGATACTAAAACCGCTACTGATCGGTACGATGATCTTTATGTCGCTTCTTATTTTATTGCGACCAGCTGTAGTGTCGCCCGCGACCGGCACTGCCATCCGTCGAGTCCGCGAAACACCATCGGCATTGCTCGGGCTCGGTATAGCAGGTTTTTATGGAGGATTCGTTCAGGCGGGTGTTGGATTTTTACTACTCGCGTCAATTGCTGGAACCTTGCGTTATGACATTGTCAGGGCTAACGCGATTAAGCTCGTGTGTACCCTCGTTTTTACTCTGGTGTCGCTCATGGTCTTCATTTGGCAAGATCAGGTGGCATGGTTTGCCGGATTTATTTTGTCTTTAGGTTATGTGGCAGGGGCCTATCTTGGTGTCAAGCTTGCGGTTTACGCCGATCCCACAATACTTCGGTGGTTCCTCTTCGCGGCTACTCTGCTCGCAGGCGGGGCCGCCTTGATGTCGTGAGCCCAATTTTGCGAGTTGAATCGAGCGCTTATTAACTCACTACTAACCAAATAATGACCGCCACGATGACCGCACCCACGATATACTTCACCGCTGAACCAGCTTCATAATCCGCCCCGTTATTCGCAGAAGCATGCGGCGGGGTGGTTGCTGATACTTTCTCTGGTTGAGGGGTCGCTTCAGCCACTGGCTTGGATTTGGACGCTGACGCCCCACTAGGGGAAACTTTTTTTCCTTTTAACTTGCTCTCTACAGCCGACGCTGTGCGGTCCAATTTCCGGGCAATGTCACTGAAGGACGCTCCTTCGCCCATCATAGTATTGGCTGTTTCTAACTCTTCTGTGGTCCAGCGACGTGGAGGCATTTCTTAAAACTCCCTTAGTTCTAGTTGATTGATGATTCATAGAACGCTATATCTGACTAGCATCAAGTATAGCTGATGATTTTATATCCGGCGAATGCAAATAATTCTGGTTGTTCGACACCAACAAATTGGATGGGCTTGTTTTTATTGATGGGGTCGTATTTGCAAATAGTCCTAATGAGATTCCGGGGGCCATGTGTCTGATGAAAGTCGAATAAAGGAATTTCTTGAGCTCCGTGCTCGAGTCAAGAAAGACCCAAAACGAATGGCGGCCGTTATTAAAAAATGGATGGCCGAGGACGTTACTCCGAAAAAAAAACCAAAGAAATAAAGGATACGGCATGGCCGAAAGACACTCATTTGTGCAGAAAGTGTGGTGGTGGATTGTGACCCTGTTTTTACTTACACGGGACATCGATACCGTGATTGCTAGGCTTCAGGCTAGGCAAAATTGTGTAAAGGGCGCGTGTGATCTATCTGAGATCACCGAAAAGCCAGAAGGATAAATCACCCAGATGTACCGCATAATCCACTTGATTCCACTTTTCAACATATTGAATAAACCCTGATATTTACCATGTTTCCTAGCGTATTGCTGATTAACGAAATTGACGAGAGGCCAACCTGTATTAAAGAAACAATGTGAAGTCGAGGTCTCGGTTCGGGGCGCGTGTGATAAAATTATTGCTGGTTTGATAAGGCTAAACGCGGAGTAATTGCGTGACGATCGGTTACGGAGTCGAGCCAATAATGGCAACCTTTAATGGAATGTTTGGCAAAAACGGTTCTAGAGTTTCATGAAAACGCAAATCAATGGTACTTACAGTGCCAAATTCGATTAAAACTTGCTTTATCTTTATCACTGCCTTAATGGTTGTCACGTCTGCTCATAGTTCCTCTCTAGAGCGTGCTTGGATACCGGACGCGGTGCTATTAGGGCAGAGTCGCCTGCGTGTCCTTTTTTGGGAAATATACGATGCCAGTCTTTACGCGACAAAAGGGGTCTATGACCCAGAAAAACCTTTCGCATTATCTTTGACCTATCTTCGCGGATTCTCTGGATCTGATATCGCGCGCCGCTCTGTTGACGAAATTCGACGTCAGGGGTTCGCGGACGAGACAGTGTTAGCATCGTGGATGGCGCAACTGGATGCCATCTTTCCGGATGTGGTCGAAGGCGACCAGATTATAGGGATCAGCCAACCTTCCGAAGAGACAAGATTCATTTTAAACGGCGTATTGATTGGAACCATCACAGATCAGAATTTGAGCAGACGATTCTTTGATATTTGGTTGTCAGAGAAGACATCTGAGCCCGATATGCGTGAAGCACTTTTGGGGATAAATAAATGATGAAACAAAACTTTTTCGTTCTAATAGTCGCAGTTGTTCTCGTCGGTTGTGCGACAAATCTTGACGGAGAACGCTATCGATCAGTTAGGCCGAACTTTGACTTGTTTGAGTTTTTCAATGGCACTGTGAGGGCGTGGGGTCTTGTTCAGAACACAAGTGGTGAGGTAGTCCAGAGGTTTGAGGTTGATATTAGAGGTACTGTCTCAGGAAATCGAATAACACTTGATGAAACTTTTCGATATGCAATCGGAACTGGACCCGAAAAACGGGTATGGAAAGTTGACAGGCTTGATACCGGAGAATATCGGGGTATTGCCGAAGATGTGCTGGGAGAGGCGACCGGATCAGTTTACGGAAACGCTTTCCGTTGGTCCTATAGGATGGAAATTCCGGTCCGCAATACCTTGTATGAGGTTGCATTTGAAGATTGGTTTTGGGCGATAGATGATCGGCGCTTACTTAACCGTTCTTACATACAAAAATTTGGGTTTGATATAGCAGAAGTCACAATTTTCATGGAGCGCCAGTGAGTGACAGGATGCCCCGATTTGCTCAACCCAGCCTTAGAGATGCTTGTTTGAGCAGACCGCTCATAGTGCTCATCACCACGGGGTCTAGGTCTGGAGGCGTTCCTTGGATTCTCTAACGCAAGCGGTTCTTGGCGGTACCGTAACCTACGCGGTGCTGGGTAAGCGCCTAGGAAAGCGTGCGGCGCTCTATGGTGCAGCGCTAGGTACGCTCCCTGATCTCGATGTTTTAATCGATTTTGGTGGACCGATTGAGAACATGACCCACCATCGCGGTTTTTCGCATGCCTTCGTCGTTCAAGCACTGGCTGCCCCCATACTCGCGTGGCTAGCCGTTCGCCCAAAATCGGTATCCGATCCATTTTTCTTACGATGGTGCCTTGCGATCTTTCTATGCTTTCTAACACACACCTTTGCTGATTTTTTTACGGTCTATGGCACGCAAGTGCTTTGGCCATTTACTGACTACCCGTTTGCGCATTCTCTGTTATTTATTATTGATCCCATCTATACGGTTCCATTATTAGTGGGCTTTTCAGGGGCTTTATTAGTTGAAAGCATACCTAGAGCCTTATCCCTTAACACTTGGATGTTGTCGTTGTCCACGCTCTACCTCGTCTGGAGCGCGTCCGCAAAAGTTATGATTGATCACAAAGTAATTGCCGCCCTCGAGGCGCAGGGGGTTTCGGCCGATGTTTATGAGTCGACGCCTGGGCCCTTAAATACCTTTTTATGGCGAAGTGTGGCGATTGAGGGAAACGATTATTTTGAGATTTGGGCATCAATCTTTGATGACGTCAGTGAAGTCCAGGTCCGCAGGTACCCTCGAAATCTAGAGTTAATTGAGGCCGTTTTGAGCCACCCGAATGTCCGGAGGCTACAATGGTTTACCAAGGGACAATACAAGGCCTGGGAGTTAGATAACAAAATTTTCATTTCCGATCTTCGAATGGGGGTTGAGGGTGCTTATGTATTTAATTTTGAGGTCGGTTTAAGGAAATCATCCGGCATTGAGATAGGTAGTTTTCAGCAGTTAGAGCGAAGGCCCCGACTTAAGCAGTTTGGGCAGGTTTGGCGGCGTATTTTCGATCCTACAATAGCGATAACGGAACGATCTCAGCCGCTTAAAAAGTAGTCCTATGACCGATAAGAACATCCAACAAAAAGAGGTTCAGATTACAAACTTGGCGAAGTCGCTGAAAAGGAAACCGCGTGGTTTGAAAAACCATCTTTTCTATAACGACAAAAAAGTGAGGATGGACAGTTTAATTGAGGAATGAAGTCTAAACGATGGTGAAGTCGCTATTGAAAAACGATAGCTCTCTGAGACGACTACACTATATGAATATAGACACTTGGGTATGTGGTATTTGGCTAAACAAATTAATCAGGAAGAACAGTGTTTGACTGAGATGAAATCTAGCCACCAAAAAGGATTTGATTGATGAATACAAAAAGAAGAGCTTTTCTATCTAAGCTGACGGGCCTTACCCTTTTCTCCGTCCCTTGTTTTGCGCGGGCTATGGTCACACCTAGCCAGAGCTTGGGACCGTTTTATCCTTCAAAAATCCCATTAGATAGCGATGCTGACCTTACCGTCGTGTCCGGAAGAGATGGGAGAGCAACCGGTGAAATAACCAATCTATATGGGCAGGTGTTCAGTACCGATGGCGAGCCTGTGCCTGACGCAAGAATTGAAATCTGGCAGTGTGATGCTTTTAGCGCCTATCACCATCCACGAGCCGGCGGTGGTATTGATCCATATTTTCAGGGTTTTGGACAGACCACTACTGACAATCGTGGGAGATATCGTTTTAAAACGATTAAGCCGGTAGCTTATCCAGGACGGGCACCACATATTCACTTCAGAGTTTTGGTTGGTTCAAGGGAGTTGGTCACTCAAGTCTATGTGCAAGGGGACCCCTCGAATAAACATGATTTTCTCCTGAAAGCAGTCCCTGAAAGCGCGAGACAAACATTAATTATTCCTTTTGTGAAAGATTCTGCATTACCCAGAGGCGAATTGACGGCGGTCTTTAATCCGACTATCGGCTGACGTGTGGTGCGACGCTTTGGAAAAATTCTTAGTCTGCAAGGTGTGTGTGATTGGTTTGGGTGCGCTTCTGATTTCAGAGATCGCCTATTCTCATGGCGGTGGCCTAAACGCAGAGGGTTGTCACAATAATCGCAAGACTGGTGACTATCATTGTCATCGTGGTAATCCCGCACCTAAGCCTCCAAAAAAAGCCGGCTCACGGCCGGGGTCCATAGAAAGATTAGGAAGGCTGGAGCCAATAATTGCTTATGATCGAGAGTTATACGGCTATGAAAGCTATCCAACGTACGCAAAAAGTGGGTTTTATACCGGCCGAAGTTGCGATACCAACATTGACCATGTCGTATCGTTAAAAGATGCCCATGAGAGTGGTGCAGGCCGCTGGACCTTTGCCGAACGTGAGGCGTTTTCTAATGATCGTCTGAATCATGTTCCAAGCTGTAGCCGTGTCAATAGCTCTAAGGGCTCTTCGACGCCCAGCGATTTTCTGAGAAAGAGTAGTGATGGGCGTGGTATGGAGTACGAAATCAAGCCAAAGTGCGCGTACTTAGGGATCTATTATCAGGTCAAGAGAAAGTACCGGCTTTCATTCCAAAATAATGACTCCAGCCTTTTTGCGTCCTGCGCCTTGGAGATTGATTAGATTAATAACCCTCGGTTTTTTTTCCTTGTTTACTTTTGGTTTTTTAGCGACTTGCCTGGCATTATTCATACAACTCGCGATTTGATGGCTGAGTTAACGGTTAAGTCAGGCAATGAATTACTGACGCCTATTACGATTGGAGGCGTGGATTGAATGCTCCACACAAACAGCTTGTCGAGAATGGGTATTCTTTAGCTGTGTCAGCCTGCGTATGACTTCGCATTAGGGTGGAATGGATGCATCACGTATCGCCAGGCGTCTTCCATGGCAGTCTTGGCAAGCTCGTAGTTCTTCTCGGGAACAGCGATCGCGTCATGAATTGGGAGAGCAAAGACATCGAGGAGTTGCAGTTGCCTCATCGCAATTTGCAAGATTTCCCCCTCCAGCTGCGTCCCAACAAGCCCAAAAGGTTGCTTTCCACTAAACAGCTGTACCTTAGGGTACAGTCGTTCAAATGCCTCCATAATGCGTCTGCCGAATGTGTCCGGAACTTTGGCTCCTGAACGGGCCCTCTCATATGACTCACAATGGAGAGCGGCGGTGAAGAAGGATTTAACGGTCGTACGATCGACTTTAGCGAGGTTAGCAATTTCCCGATAGGCGTCGGTTCCATCGCCATAGACATCTAGCTTGTTAAAGGCTAGGAAAAGCCGGAGATCATTGGCATTGAAGTCGACTTCTTTAATTGATTCACCATTGATGAGAGTGTTCTGCCGTATCTTGTGAGTGCGAGCGGGGAGGTTTTGAAACTCTGTATGGAGGCGGCCAGACGTGAAGGGATCATACTTAAAGATGCGGGTGATGGCCTCTTTACAAGCCCATTTCTGAGCCCTCGCATATTCGTTTATCTCGGCCACTTTGTGATAGTTGTCAACTTTGGTGAGATCTGCTTTTCCCCAGCCTCGAGATGGCGTGCTTATTCTGATCAAAACCTTTTCGAAAGAAGCGTCAGAAGTCGCGTCCAGTCCATATCGGAACAATTTTTCTCTGAGTTCGCGGTTTGGATAGTAAAGGTTTCCATGGGGGTTATCATGATACTTTGCACCATCATTTTTCGTAACGGTATCTGAGGTTACCAGCGCGTCCAAGATTTTTGAGGTACGGGCTTGACTGTCAAGCCCTGCGGAATGCATTAGGCCTCCCTTGGAGTAGGCCTTAGGGTCACCAACAAATATTGTCCAACGCTTCGTAACTATGCTTCTCGACAGATTGAGAAGAATATTAGCCAGATGTTTTCGGTGGGATTCTGCATATCTGGCTTGGCTTGGAGCACAAATATCTCTACTAATCTCATCTACTAGTTTATCGAAATGATTCGATCGGATCGATAGCTCACCGGGGAATCTTTGACGATCGTTAGTGTCTGGAGCGTAGATGTCTTCGACAGCCTTGGCTATTTCAGTGTCTAGTTGAGACGTTATCTGCATAGCGGTCGGTGACATAAGGAGATGATGTTAGAAGCTTCATACAGAAAAGTTTTATTATCGCGATATATATCATTAAACATTAATTACTCGTGTATCTTACGCGTTATCAGGTAGATCAATAAATAACATTAAATTCAGCTAATTTTAAAAAAACATGACAGTCGTTTGTAAGGCTATGCGGTCAGGGGAAGCGTCTTTGTGGACATACGTATTCTGAATTTATCGAATTTTTCGGATTTTTCACGGCATTTACCGGATTTTAGAGGATTTAATGGTCAATTTGACTGTTCGTCGGGTGTATTCTTGAGCCAGTAACTTGTTCGCATGACTCCAAAATTAGTTGCGTTTGTTGGTTGCTTTTAACTAAGACTCAACCAAATTGCAACGCCAATTATGAGGGAGCCTGCAATGCGATTGATTAGATTGACATTCGATCGTTTCTTTAGAAAACCGCCTAACAATCGACCTCCGGATGCATACGCCATTAGACAGATAAACTCTATGATTAATATCAGTGATAGCAGGATAATGATCTGGTTGGTGATTGGCAGTTGGTAGTCGATAAATGGCGGTAAAAGCGCTAAGAAGAATGCCCAACCCTTGGGATTAGCGATTGCCGTGACAAAACCCTGAGTGGCGAGTTGGGTTCGGGTCATCAAGTCTGGCCTCGACGTTCCTTGCTTAATCGCCATCGCTCCTCTCGATTTCCAAAGCTGAATACCTAGAAAGGCAAGATAAGCGCCACCCACTAATTTGAAAACCACAAATATTTCAGGATGCGCAAGCATAACGGTGGCAACACCAGCAAGTGTTGCTAGAGCGACTACAGCAACCCCGATAAGCTCGCCAGCCATCATCCATAAGGTCCGACGGACCCCTATAGTCATGCCTAAGGACAGCGCTAACGTCATGCAGAGGCCTGGTGTGGCAGATACAAAAAAGAATGTTGGCACGAATAGACCTAATAAGCTTAATTTAATCAATCTAGTTTCCCGCGCTGATGGTCTAGTTTCTAGCTGTCACAACAAATATCCGAGTACGTTTATTCTTGCCTTTCTTTGCTGATTGTTTGCTCAAAAAAGAAGCAGAGAGATTAACTAGGAATCAGGCAATAGCATGAAGTGGTGGCTAGAGACGGAAGTGATTCCTGTGCACAGACCCAATGCTCCACTTATTACCTATAGTTACTAGTGTTCAATAGGTGTGAGTTCACAGTCAATACCAATAAATGTTCTTCCCTTTGTGCATTCACTACAGGTATTGCTAAAGGCTATTATTCCCCACTAACCTATTCCTCATTACAAATGCTTCATCTGCGTATGATGCACTGACAATGTATTTCAATCTCTCAAAATAAATCATTTAACTGTCTTGCATAGAGGGTATGCATGGGCCAGTGGGGGTACATGGGTATGTTGTAGTCAAGGTGTTACACAGATTGGGTTTTGTGAGGAATAGGTGAGAAATAAACCTAGTTCGGAGAAAAAGTGGCGTCACCACTTCATCAATTTTACGGAAATAGAACTATGTCAGACTCATCAATAAATCCTAGATCTAAGCCCACCCGAAAGAAGCTCGATACCGAATATTCATTCAAGTCACTACTTGTATGCGCAACGGTTAATTCACCACAAAACCTGTTACAAGCAACTTTCGTTATTTCTTGAAGCAAGGCAAAGTTTTGATAGTATTCCGGTAGCTCTGTTTTCCCCTCAAATTGTCGTTTCGCCTTTTTGGTTTGAAGACTCTCAGTAATTAAACCATTAATTGAAGGGACAATCTTATCGTCTAAATCATTCAGCCGGTTCACTAACAGGGAAAATGGAATCTCATGCGTTACCTTGTATCGATCAGCATTTGGAGCATGATAAGCGGCAATAGACCGATCAAGAAAAATAAGAATGCGGGAAATTCCGAGGCGGTCACTCACAATGCGTGTAATTGCTGATATACCTTTCTCTTCATAAGGGTCTCCCTGCGTTACAAGAATGAGGGATTTTTGAGGTGGTTTTTTGTCCCAGTGTTCTTTTAATTTGTCGTGGATGATGCGGGCAACCGACAGCGGATTTCTGGTGTCGTATCCTCCCATACCCTCAATTACAAGAGGATGATGACCTGAAAGCGCTTGAAAACTTTCCTCTGAATTAAATTTACTCAACTAGTTATCTCTTTTCACTCTTCCAGCTTATTTTGTGTATCGGATGCCCTTCGCCTTCAGAGATAGGTTAAGAGCGGCAAATGCACCGTCCGACATGATCGACCAGTTAGGTGGTTGGAGTCTCCAGAGTGTTGGACAAGGCTACAGGGAGGGCTATAGCGTCGACATACTGGCGAGATGGATGCAGTAGATGGAGTGCTAAGATTTACTCAGTCACACCTTCTATAATCATAAAATCAGTGTCAGAACATTCCTCTCTGACAGCTTTTGCGGCCTGATACTCTTCACTATGGTAAAAAACATGTGCAGCCTCTTTGCTCTCAAACTCAATCATCATAACGATGCCACTTACATCGCCTTCAAGTCTGTCAGCACTTGGACCACGGGCAAGAATTTTACCGCCATATTTTTTAATTATTGGCCCTGCCATGCCAGAAAATTGCTCAAACTTGTCCTGGTCTGTGACCCTGATGTTTGCAACTACATAACCTTTCGCCATCGAACACTCCGCAATGTTTAGCACCAACCACGTTATGTAGCGAGATAGCACATAAAATGCCTTCATACCAGAAATATACGCAAAGATATTAGAACGTTTAATCAACAGACAAAAAGCAACTTGGATTGGGAAGCATTGTTTACGGGCGTTAAGACTTTGCTTGCACCACAAAGTAATACACACCACGTTTGAGATAGGTGTATGGGACAGCTGAAAATGTTCTACCCATTGTTGTACCTACGATACTGCTTAACGCGGTAAGTGCCGGCATATCAATAAGTTACATTTGAAGACAAGATGCTAATGGTGGCCAGAGACGGAATCGAACCGCCGACACGAGGATTTTCAGTCCTCTGCTCTACCAACTGAGCTATCTGGCCTCATAGAATAGGTCGCGTATTGAACAGAAATTGCGGGACGGTGTCAACTTGCAGGTGGCACGTATCCTTCCGGTTTTGCGTGCTCTTCGTTATCAAAGAACCGAAGCATCTCTTGGGTCAGAAACTTTCGCGCGTCGGGATTGATCAAGCTAAGACGGTGCTCGTTGATTAGCATCGTTTGGTTCCCCTGCCACTCTTTCCATGCCTTTTCGGAGACATTTTCAAAAATATCCTTACCGGTCGAGCCGGGCAGTGGCGGGGCTGGAAGACCCGGTAGCTTTTCTTGATATTTTCGACAAAAAACGAGTCGTGTCATGCTGAATCCTTTACTAATAGCTTTTGAATAGGGGCAGGAATTCCCTTTTGAAATAGCTGAGCCATTTGCCACTCTCCAGAAGCTTGAATATGCTCTTTATCTATCTTTAATTTGTAATGCTCAAGGCGCACTTTAAAATGGCTGAATGCGTGCGCTATATCGCCAATAAATTCCGCCTTCGCGACAGCATTTAGGTTCATGTCACTACCGAGTTCTTTTAAGCTCAGGCCAATTGGCGGTGCGTACAGTCCGCCCCAAATGCCTTTTGCTGGTCGTTTGATAAAGAGAGTTTCGTTGGCTTGGTTAATAATTTGCAAAACGATCCATATCTCGTCTCGCCTTTTATTAGCCTGCTTTGGAGCCGGATATTTAGCAATACTATTTTGTTTGAAGGCGAGGCAATCATTCTGGAATGGGCATATCGGACAATCTGGCCTAATTCTACGGCAGATAATTGACCCTAGATCCATCATTCCTTGTGTGTGGCTTCGGCAGGCCTTACCCTCCTGCGGGGTAAGGCTATCCGCCAGCGACCAAAGTTCGGCCTGGGCTTTTGATTTAGATAGATCCCCCGTGATTGCGAACAAACGAGCGAGCACACGTTTAACATTCCCATCCTGAATCACTCCTCTCAGTCCAAAACCAAGGGATAATATCGCGCCCGCGGTGGAGCGACCGATCCCCGGGAGCTCTTCGAGTGTGCCCAGATCTCGTGGAATTTGGCCTTCGTATTTTTCAATAATAATTTGGGCGGCTTTATGGAGATTCCTTGCCCTCGAGTAATATCCGAGTCCTGCCCAATGTGAGAGCACGTCATCGAGTGGTGCGTTTGCCAGTTTTTGAACGTTGGGAAATCGCACTATGAACTGCTCGTAATAAGGAATAACTACCTTTACCTGCGTTTGCTGGAGCATGATCTCGGAGATCCAAGTCTCATATGCTCCGCGATTCTGCCACGGAAGATCGTGTCGGCCATGGAATTTTTGCCATCGCGCGAGGCGCTCGGTGAAGCGTTTGATCATCGGTTTAGGAGATCATTTAAAAGCCCCGATTCTTGGTCATTGATTTTTTCCTTAAGTGTATCCTCAATGGTTGATTTAATTCCCGCTTCAGCTTCCTTTAGTTTGGCCCGTGATTTGGCTTCTAGTTGTTCTGCGGTCGCCTTCGCGATCAGAGTTTGTATGGCTTTTTCATCAATAGAGCATTTGAGAGTCTTATTGCGTAATTGGCCTCTGCAAGAGAGGGGCAAACTTACGCCCCGAAGTATCTCAGGCACGTTACAAGATTCGGCGAGACCCTCAGTAGGGATCTGGATACTTCCCTGAATGTTCGAGGCAGTTGAAATAAGACTAATTCGCCCTCTACCCTCAATGGGTAGGTTCGCGACTTGCGCTTCCAACGAATCAATCACTGCGATACCTTCCTGAAATTCTGCCGTAACTGTGATGGTATCGGCGGAGTGGGCAACCACCTCTGTGTTGCCTGAGAATGCGTCACATAGGGCATCGGACACGTCGAGGGGCCCCAGTAACGCATTTTGAATTTTGACACGAAGAGGTCCTGAAATAGATGCAAGCATTTCATCGGATGTCCGACCTGCTACGCGTATGTCAAAACTGGATTGTAACGAGCCCGACAGTGTATCGAGCGGTTTGGAGAATTGCAGTTGTGACAGTTGGACGCCTTCCAGGGTCCCTGTAATGTTTGATATCTGAGGCGCTATCAAATATGTGCCAGCAGCGCGAAGCTCACCTCCAAATAACTTGGCATCAAGCCTACCAAGCGTGATTTCGTCAGTTCCCACACCCAAATCGAATCCAACATTGGTAATTGATTTCTCAGCAAAGGTGATTGTGCCAATCTCAACTTTATAGATACCCAGCAGAAATGGTGCGAACGAGTGGTCTAGGTCGGTGTTACTTTCTACATTTTTGTTATTTATTGAGTATTGGTCGATGTTTAGCTGGTCGGCGAGCAGCTCAAGATCGATGTGTAACGGCTGAAGCCCGAGATCCACTCGACCATCGATCGAGGTCTCATCAAGGACCAAGGTGAACGGACGCAGGCTGATCATGTCATTAGATACTTTGACACCCGACTTCACTGAAATTTTATTGAACCGGTCCAAATCCCTTGTGACCGGGATCGGGAAGTTACCCGCTCCCAACCATTGTTTGAGAGAGAATTCGGGAACTGCAAGCTGCCCTTCCCCACTGAATTGGCCCGCATTTGATCCACTTAGATAGCCATCGTATTTGAGCTCTAAGTCTCGGGAGATGATAGAGGCTTGTCGAATGGTTATTCCATCGAATGCTGCTGTTGGGATGATTTCAGTCTGGATTTCCACAGGCGCCTGATATTCGCCGAATGTGACGTATGCAGAAAGCGATAAATCACTCGCTGTTGCTGGTGTTAACGAATCGACTGATAACTGAACCCGAGACAAGGTGAGTTCGGGATATAGTCCATCAATTTCGCCGTCTGTAATTGCTAATTGACGGACTAGGAGCGTTTTTTCTTTTGAAGGCTCGGAACGATCGAGAATCGTTGATTGTTTATTTTTTTGTGTGGCTCTCACGGTTACCTTTGGAGCGATTGCGTTCAATCGGTCGATAACGAAAGTGTCTGAGAGCAATGATAATATTGAGAGCGAGCCCTCAAGCCTCTCTGCCGCAAAGTCCCAGTTGGGTGATGATGCTCTGACCTTTTCAACAGAAAAACCGAACCACGGCCAGAATGCCCACGTAATATTTCCCTGTAGCTCGAGCCTGACTTGTTGTTTCTTAGCTGAGTTGACTAGCGTGGGTTTGAGATCATTTGGATCCAGTACCTGAGTGATGTAGGTGACAGAAGCCGCTGCGGCAACTACTGAAACTATCACCAAGATAAAGAAAACTCTTATAAATCGCATAGTACCCTCTGTCGTCAGTCGAGCTTAGTACCGCTATACTACGGTGTTTATAACGGCTTAAGGAACAGGCCATGGCACATCGTATTGCCTCAGTCGAACGAAATACACTAGAAACTCAGATTCAGATCAGTCTAAATTTGGATGGTACGGGTGTGGGTGAGTTTAAAACGGGCATACCGTTTCTTGAGCACATGCTTGATCAAGTCTCACGTCACGGAATGGTTGATCTCTCAATTCAAGCCAGTGGTGATCTTGAGATTGATGATCATCACACGGTTGAAGATGTTGGGATTACGCTTGGTCAGGCGTTCGCTCAGGCGGTGGGTGATAAAAAAGGCATGACCCGTTATGGTCACGCCTACGTTCCGCTGGATGAGGCCTTGAGCCGAGTAGTCATCGATTTTTCAGGTCGTCCCGGTTTATTTTATGAGGTTCCTTTTACTCGATCTATCGTTGGCGGATTTGACGTGGACCTATTTCGCGAGTTTTTTCAGGGCTTTGTTAATCACGCACAAGTGACTTTACATGTCCATAATCTGAAAGGTGACAACTCACACCATCAGATCGAGACCGTATTCAAAGCTTTTGGTCGAGCACTTCGTATGGCGCTAACCACAGACTCTCGTATGAGCGGGGCGATACCGTCGACCAAAGGATCGCTTTGAATGGTACAGACAGTTGCCGTTATCGACTACGGTTCTGGAAATTTACATAGCGTCAAAAAGGCTATTGAAAATGCTGGTATCTGTCAGGTTTTAGTCACATCGGACGCGTCATCTATTCGTGCTGCCGATAGAGTTGTGTTGCCCGGCGTGGGGGCGATGGGTGACTGTATGCGAGGACTCAAAGATCGCGGTCTTGACCGTGTTGTTCTTGACCTTATAGGCACAAAGCCTCTCATGGGGATCTGTGTTGGTATGCAAATTTTGGCTGAATATGGAGAAGAGAGCTCCGGCGTTCAAGCACTTGGTGTTTTCCGCGGCCAAATTAGGCAATTTTCGAAATCAATGAAGACGGATGCGGGCGCTGCATTGAAGGTGCCGCACATGGGCTGGAACGAAGTGATTCAACTACCTCATCCGATGTGGTCAGGTATATCTGACCGCACACGCTTTTATTTTGTACATAGCTATTGCTATGCAGATGCTGATGCCGAGTGTGTGATCGGGCAGTGCGAATATGGTCCCCTCTTTGCCGCTGCGCTGGCACAGCAAAATGTTTTTGCTGTGCAGTTTCATCCTGAAAAGTCACATGATGCCGGCATTCATCTTTATTCTAATTTTTTGAGTTGGGACGGAGCATGCTGATTATTCCTGCTATCGATCTCAAAGGCGGGGCTTGTGTGCGCCTACGCCAAGGTCGGATGGAAGATGCGACCGTATATTCTGACGATCCTGTTGCAACAGCGACCCGTTGGGTCGAAGCGGGCGCTAAGCGATTACATATTGTGGATTTGGATGGCGCGTTTGCGGGAAAGCCAGCGAACAAACAGGCGGTAGTGCGAATCTCAGCGGAGCATCCGAACTTGCCAATACAGTTGGGGGGCGGGATTCGTGATTTAGACACCATTAAAGCTTATCTCGATCTTGGTTTGGCCTGGGTAATCATAGGAACTCAAGCCGTTAAAGATCCGGCACTGGTGACAGATGCATGTCATCAATTTCCAGGTCAGATTATCGTTGGTGTTGATGCGAAGGATGGTTGGGTTGCCACTGAAGGCTGGGCAGAAGCAAGCACGATATCGGCCGTCGATGTTGTGAAAAGATTTGCAGATGTGGGGGTTGCATCAATTGTCTACACCGATATTGGCCGCGATGGCATGCTATCGGGTGTTAACGTCAAGGCGACAGCGTCTCTGGCTAGCGAGACTGGTTGTCCGGTGATCGCATCTGGCGGTCTGACTGGGTTATCTGATGTATATGAGTTGTTATCTGTCGAATCTAAGGGTGTGGTGGGTGCCATAACCGGTAGAGCGATCTATGAGGGTACTCTAAATCTTGCAGAAGCCATTCGATTGACGGAGACCGATTAGATGGGACTTGCGAAACGCATTATTCCTTGTCTGGATGTTGACCAAGGCCGGGTGGTGAAGGGCGTTAAATTTGAAGACATCCGAGATGCTGGCGACCCTGTAGAAATCAGTCGCCGTTATAATCAACAGGGTGCGGATGAGATTACTTTCCTCGATATTACGGCGAGTCACGAGAATAGGGCGACGACCTACGAGACTGTATCTCATATGGCGAGTGAGGTTTTTATCCCTCTGACAGTCGGCGGTGGTATTCGAAATACGGACAACATTCGTGACTTGTTGCTCGCGGGTGCAGATAAGGTATCGATAAACACAGCGGCCGTAGTCGAGCCCGAATTTGTGAAGAGAGCTGCTGATAAATTTGGCTGTCAGTGTATCGTCGTCGCGATTGATGCCAAACAGGTCGATGCAGATCATTGGGAGATTTTCACACACGGGGGACGTAAACCGACCGGTATCGATGTTGTCGATTGGGCTATTCGTATGGTCTCTTTTGGGGCCGGAGAAATTCTGCTCACATCAATGGACCGCGACGGAACACGGAATGGATTTGATTTGGAACTAACCCGCGCTGTCGCGGATGCGGTGACGGTTCCAGTGATTGCCTCGGGCGGCGTTGGAAGTTTGAAGCATCTGGTCGATGGTGTGCTGGAGGGTCATGCAGAGGGTGTATTAGCCGCGAGTATCTTCCATTTCGCCCAGCATACTATTGGTGAGGCAAAAGAGACTATGGCGAGATCAGGGATCGAGGTTCGTCTGAACGAGTAAGAAGTTGCGTTCCACGTAGCAAGTTGTAGGCATGCAACAGCTGGTTATCTTGGTTCAGTCTGTTAACAACGCGGTCACCTGTTATACCAGCATCTCCCGCGTTTTCGAGGTGTTTGGGTAGGTCAGTCTCACGCACTTGGGTATCAGACTCGATATGGGCTTTTCCTCCTGAAACCTGAATAGTTGGTTGAATACCCTTCGCCTGAATCGAGCGACCACTCGGTGTATAGTAGAGCGCAGTAGTAAGCTTCAATGCATATTCATTTTCTAACGCCAAGATGGTCTGTACTGAACCTTTTCCGAAAGATGGTGTTCCGATTAGAACAGCTCGTTCGTGGTCTTGTAGCGCGCCAGCAACTATTTCTGATGCTGAAGCCGAGCCCCCATTAATGAGAATAACAATTGGTTCTTGGCTTAAGATAGCAGTATTTGTTGCTTCATATTTTGACTCGAGGAATTCATCTCGCCCTTTGATGGTCACAATAAGTCCTTCACTGATAAAAGCATCGACTACCTCAATGGCCGCTGAAAGAACACCACCGGGATTATTTCTCAAATCTAGGATGAGACTTTTGAGTTTTTCCTGAGATTGAAGCTTACTGATGGCTTTAACCAGGTCGGAACCTGTCCTGTTCTGAAACTGAGAGATTCGAAGGTACCCAATTCCGTGTGGAAGAATTTCTTGTTTGACACTCGTAACACGAATTACCGCTCTCTCGAGAGAGATGGTCAATTCCTCTGCTTTCCCATCGACCTTCCGAAGAATGTTGAGTTGCACTTCAGAGCCAATTGGCCCGCGAAGTGTCTCGATTGCCTTTTTTAGATTTACATCGCGGATGGTCTCATTATTCACGTGTGTAATTATATCCTTGGCAAGGATTCCAGCACGCGCTGCTGGCGAATCGTCAATTGGAGCAATCACTCGAATGAGCCCATCCACTATATCCATCTCAATCCCGATGCCACCAAATGAGCCTGTAGTTGAGTCTCTGAGGCTCGACACATCGCGCGGTTCCAAATAATCTGAATGTGGGTCGAGCTTAGTCAGCATTCCGTTGATAGCATGATTTAGGAGCGTTTGGTCGTCGATTTTTTCAACGTACTCACCCTTGATATGTTCATACACTTCAATAAACGCGCGCAATGCTTCTAGTGATTCGACATCTCGTGGATGTTCATTCGCTTGACAGAAAAAAGATAAAGAAGTCGAGAGCAGAAAGCTCAGAATAGTTTTTATCGTTTTCATTATAATCTCAGTTTAACCATGAACTTGGGTTGACCGATTTTCCATTTCGGGTCACTCCAAAATATAATGCTGCGACGTCCAGACTACCTGTATTCCCGACAATCGCAATCACCTGTCGTGCAAGAACAGGTTGGCCTGTCTCAACTTTCAATTTCCGATTGTGTCCGTAAATCGTTGCGTGCCCGTCATCGTGGGCGATTACGACTACAAGACCGTACCCAAGCAGATACCCTGCATAGGCTACCTTGCCTGCTTGAACCGCTTTTACTTCGCTGTTGTCTGTGGCCCCAATCACGAGTCCCTGCCAATCACCGAATCCGTCCTGTCGATTCTGTCCAAAGCGCCGCAAAACGCGACCGATAACAGGCCATTGCATCTTGCCTTTTAGGGACCCTAGGGCCGCCCCTTTGGGCTTCAGTTGCAGTGCTTTAATTCGTCGATTGAGGAATTTAAGATCAGAATTAAGCGCGTCCTCGCGTTGCTTTTTAGTTTGTAATGTCCGAGCTACACTCGCAAGAAGCTGTCTCTGGTCACGTGTTTTTCGGGAAAGCGCGTTGCGCTTGCTCCTTAAATCCATTGAAACTTTTTTCGCTTTTTCTAAGTTTCGTTCTTGGACAATTAGTAAGTTTCTTAAATCAGTCGCAGTCGCCTTGATGTAAGCAACGCTCTGCTCGCGAGCATTCAGCAAGAATGGGAGATAATCTGATAAGCCGCCTTCGCTTTGAAGGTTGGGTCTGAAAGTCTTTCCACTTATGTAATAAGCGGTTAATTCAGTGCGGTAGTGATCAAGCGCGGTGCTTGCTTTTGTGGAGGTTACTTGAATTTGTCTCTTTGTTTGTTGTTGTATGCTTCGCATTTCACGCATTAGTCCTTCGGAGCGCGCAACTGCAAGGGTCAGGTTGGCAGATTCGGTATTTAAACGGTTGAGCTCAGATTTAATGATCTCTAATTTCTTCGTATCCAGCTGAACATCACTGTTTAGATTTTTGAGGAGTTGTTCAGCAATCTGTCGCTGCAGTTCGGCTTCTTTAATCTCATTTGCTTGGCCTTGAATGCTCCACAGGGCGACCGATAACCAGATTAGAATTGGCATTAAAAAATTAGAAGCGACCGACCGGACATTTCGATAGGTGGGTCGATATTTAGCAAAGCGAGGAGAGTAGGTGCTACATCCTTTAAAGTACCATTGGCAAGCTTGATCGCATTCACAGGGTTCGAGGCTAGCCAAATTGGTACCGGTCCATTCGTGTGTGCGGTAAATGATTGCTCATTCTCTTGATCAAACATTTGTTCTGCATTTCCATGGTCGGCCGTAATGAGACACGCTCCACCTACCGATTCACATGCGTTCAAAACACGGTCAACCGCATGGTCCAGCGCCTCCACTGCTCTTTTGGTTGCCTGAAAGTTGCCGGTGTGTCCGACCATGTCGCCGTTGGCAAAGTTACAGACAATGAAATCAAATTGTTTTTGCACAATAGCATCAACGAGGAAATCGGTAATTTCAGGCGCACTCATTTCAGGTTGTAAGTCGTAGGTAGCAACTTTTGGCGAGGGAATCAATTCGCGGTGCTCACCGGGTAAAATACGGGCATTGCCGCCACTAAAGAAAAAGGTTACGTGCGCATATTTTTCGGTTTCGGCGATTCGAAGCTGTGTCAGGCCTGCCTGTGATACCATCTCGCCTAATGTGTTGGGGTGTGTTTGCGGTGGGAACGCCACCCTTGCGTTTAAATCGTCACTGTATCGTGTCAATGTCGACACATTGAAAGCTGTTACCCAATTCGGTCGATTTAACTCCGGTAGTGTGGTTGCAGTTAATGCTTTAGTGATTTGGCGGGCCCGATCTGAGCGGAAATTCATTATTACGATGACATCTTCCGGACGCAATTCCCATGACTCACCTAGGCGTGTTGCTTTGATAAATTCGTCACTTTCACCTCTCTGATAGGCTTGTTGCAAGCCTTCGACAGCCGTTCCGGCTGAGTATTCAGCCTGACTCTTTGTGATCAGATCGAACGCGGTTTGGATTCGGGTCCAGTTATTATCTCGGTCCATCGCATAGTAACGACCGCATAGACTCGAAAATTTGTAGTTGGTGTGCACAGTTTCCAATCTTTGGAAACGAATCATTGACGGTTCGGCGGACTTGGGGGGCATATCCCTACCGTCGAGGAATGCATGTAGGCGAGTCATTGGAACATTAAGTTTGTCAGCTAGCCCGATCATTGCTTCGATATGGTCCTCGTGGCTGTGTACTCCTCCCGGGCTCAACAACCCCAGAACATGTAGTGTGCCACCTTGGTCTTTTGTCTGCCGGCAAGCGCTTACTAATACTTCGTTGGTCTCGAAACTACCCTCATCAATTGCTCTGCTAATCCGGGTGAAGTCTTGGTAAATTATTCGCCCTGTTCCGAGGCTCATATGACCAACTTCAGAATTACCCATTTGGCCTGTGGGTAAACCGACTGCCTCACCTGATGTCTCTAATTGAGCGTGGGGCACAGTTTGAGTCAGTCGGTCAAATGTGGGCGTATTTGCATGATGGACGGCGTTGTCATCTGCTGCCTCACGGAGTCCAAAGCCGTCCAAAATCAAAAGTACAACGGGTTTCGGTCGCATGTATTGGTCCAGAATATATCGAATCAGGCGGATCTCGACAAAGAACTGGCGAGGGATCCGTGACATCGCCAGCTACATGATTATACTCGACGTCTTAATTTGGATCACGGTCTGTCACCATTTATGCAGAATTTTATCGAATTTGTTCAGGAAAACTGGGTTCTCGTTGTGTTGTGGATATCGGCAGCGGGAACGCTGTATTACACAGAGACAAAAAAAGCGGGTAAATCAGTTAATACCATTGAAGCGACGCGAATGATTAATCGTGAGAATGCATTGATTTTGGATATTCGAGAGACGCAAGAGTTTACAAAAGGCCATATCGCTGGCGCACACAACCTACCTGCGAGTGTTGTCGAAAAAAAACTATCAGAACTAGATCGTTACAAGACGAGTCCGATCGTTGTTGTTTGTAAAATGGGAACGTCTGCGGGGTCTGTAGTGAAAAAATTGAAGAGTCAGGGTTTTGAGGAGGTAGTGCGGTTGGCAGGAGGTATGGCTGAGTGGACGGCTGCCTCGCTCCCAGTAAAAAAAGGAAAGTCATCTTGACAAGGGTGCTGATGTATACCACCGGTTTTTGTCCGTATTGCTCAATGGCAAAGCGAATCTTTGATGATTTAGGTGTGCTGTATGATGAAGTTAGGATTGACTTAGATCCAGAAAAGCGGCGAGAGATGACGAAGATCAGCCAGCGGCGGACGGTTCCGCAGGTTTTTGTCGGTGATCGCCATATTGGGGGTTGTGATGATACACAGGATGCGCTCCGTTCTGGGCAACTTAAAATTTGGTTAGAGGAAATAGGTATTCATGTCTGAAGAACTAGAACAGAATTTTTCAATCGCTCGAATTTTCACTAAAGATCTATCGCTCGAGTCGCCCAAGGTGCCTCAAATTTTTGAGAAGCAATGGGAACCGAAGTTAAGTCTCGAGGTAGACGTCACTAACGCGCAGCTGAGTGATACACTTTACGAGGTGACTCTCAAGCTTGGGGTAACTGTTAAGACAGACGACGAAGTTGCGTTTTTAATAGAGATCCAACAAGCGGGTGTGTTCATCTTACAAGGATTCGATGATGCGACGGTGGAACATATTTTGGGTTCTATGTGCCCAAATATCCTATTCCCCTACGCTCGTGAAACCATTGACTCGCTCGCGGTTAAGGCAACGTTTCCTGCTCCGATGCTCGCACCAATTAATTTTGATGCTTTTCTCGAACAACGAAAGAAGCAAAAGACCAGCTAATCGTCGCTTGAATCTGAATCCGTAAATCCAAGTTCTTTTAGCTTGCGAGTTAGGGTATTTCTCCCCCACCCTAACTTTTCAGCGGCTTCTTTCTTTCTGCCGGCAGTATCTATCAAGGCGACCTCAATTAGGGTTCTCTCAAATTCCTCGGTTAACTTGGGGATTACCTCGCCTTCGTGTGATTTGATCAGACCCGCGGCGCGCTCTCGTAAGAGTCCCGTCCACGTTATTGTATTCCTTGGCATATCATTGGCAGGAGAGGTGATCTCGGGCGGCAGGTCTTGTGCTTGAATTTGTGGGTTTGGAGCCATGACCGATAGCCAACGACACATATTTTCAAGTTGACGCACATTGCCCGGCCAATTGAAATCCCACAGCGCTCGCTTAGCGTCGTCACCTAAATGCTTCGGTTCGCTATTAATCTCACGCGCAGCGACTGCAAGGAAGTGCTCGGCGAGGCCTGGTACGTCCTCTCGACGATTTCTCAATGCCGGAAGTTGAATACGGATAACGTTTAGTCGATGGAAAAGATCCTCACGGAATGAGCCCTCACGAACACATTCCTCCAAATTCTGATGCGTAGCAGCTATGATACGAACATTAACCCTCACGGGCGATGTTCCACCGACCCTGTAGAATTCGTTGTCTGCTAGAACACGTAATAATCGCGTTTGTGTGTCAAAAGGCATGTCCCCGATTTCATCTAGAAAAAGTGTGCCGCCGTTGGCTTGTTCAAAGCGGCCAACGCGCGCACCGGTTGCTCCAGTGAACGATCCTTTTTCATGACCAAAGAGTTCAGATTCAACCAGATCCTTCGGGATGGCCGCCATATTGAGTGCTATAAAAGGACCAGCTTTACGGGGAGAATTTGCATGTACGGCTTTTGCCACGAGTTCTTTACCTGTTCCAGATTCTCCATCGATCAAGACGGTTATTTCGGCTTGTGCCAAACGGCCGATAGCACGAAATACATCCTGCATGGCTGGCGCTTCACCAAGGATCAGTGGGGTTTCATTCGTAACCTTTTTTTCGGTAATGGTAGGTGTTTCTTTCTGACGCTCTAGCGCTCGTCGTACAAGCAAAATGGCATCGTCGACGTCAAAAGGCTTTGGCAGGTATTCAAAGGCGCCTTTACCATAGGATGCGACTGCACTATCGAGATCGGAATGCGCAGTCATGACAATTACAGGTAGTTTCGGTGAAACTGCGTGGAGGTGTTCTAGGAGAGAAAGTCCGTCTTCTTCAGGCATACGAATATCGGTCATGACAACCGTCGGCGTATTTACTTCCAATGCTTTACGAACCGCTTTGGCTGAATCAAAAACCGCATGTTCAAGACCCGCGCCCTGAAGGGCCTTCTCTAAAACCCAGCGAATTGAGCGGTCGTCATCCACGATCCAAACGGTAGGTGAGCTTGTCATATGTCTCCAAACGGCAAAATTATATCTACCGCGGTGCCTCCGGGTTTTGAATTTACTTCGATCCAGCCGTGATGCCGTGAAACGATAGTTTGGGTAATAGAAAGTCCGATACCTGAGCCCTGAGCCCTGCCAGAGACCATTGGGAAAAATATTCGATCTTTGATGTCTTCTGGGATTCCTGGACCGTTATCCTCTATTCGGAGCCGTATTGCAGAAGTGACGAGGCCTGTCTCTGGATCATGTTTCCTTATGGCTCTCGTACTAAATAGGATCACGGGATTGGCAGTTTTGGCTTCGCTTAATGCTTGAGCTGAGTTCCTAACGATATTGATAATGGCTTGTGTCAGTTGCTCTTCATCCGCCTTGATTTCGGGTAAGCTCGGATCGTAATCGTGGTTGATAAAGTAGGCTCCACCAATCTCGGCACTTATCAGTGTTCGACAATGCTCTAATATTTTATGAATATTTGTGATCTGAAACTGCTCTTGTTTGTACGGGCCGATCAGTTTGTCGACAAGTTTAGTTAGCCGGTCAGCTTCGAAAATAATGATTTGCAGATACTCTTGGAAAATTGAGGCATCCGCTTCTTTCGCCATTAGTTGAGCCGCCCCCTTTATGCCACCCAATGGATTTTTGACCTCATGTGCCAAGCCTTTTAGGATTTTTTTTAGATTATTTTCGTCGGTTGCGTATTTCGAATCTCTCGCAATTTTTAGTAAGTTGTCGACCTGTGAAATTTCAATCAGGAGAACGGGATTGCTTTCGGTTGACAATGAGTCATCAGTGTCAGCTATGGGTATCTGACTAAAAGAAGCGTCAACAGTGGACATTTGTTCACCGCGTCCTAGCTTTAATTCTCTGACAGTGAATGGGTGCCCAAAATTAATGCAGGAATCCAAGGCTTCTTGGTACAGATTGTCTGCTTGATCTAAAACCCAGGTACTGATTGATTTACCCACCACTTGAGATTTAGTTGCACCCAAAATTTGTAGAACAGAGTCGTTGGTCCAGACTACTTCAAGAGAGCTATTGAGCAGCAACACTCCAGTAGCCAGATTCTCTTTAAGTATATTGGGTATCATAAAAAGGGCCGAGACTATTCCTCGGCCCGCCTCGTTTATAAGCTGTAGTACATGCCAAATTCGACGGGGTGGGTGGTCATATTCAGACGTTCCACTTCTTCCCGTTTTAGATCAATGTATCCATCGATCATACCATCGGTAAAAACGTTACCAGAGGTAAGGAACGAGCGATCCTCATTAAGTGCGTCCAGCGCCTGTTCAAGACTCGAAGCAACGGTGGGTATAGCCAATGCCTCTTCTTCCGGAAGGTCGTACAGATCTTTACTTGCCGCTTCGCCCGGATGGATTTTGTTTTGGATACCGTCCAAGCCAGCCATTAACATCGCAGAGAACGCTAGGTAGGGGTTCGCTGTTGGATCAGGGAACCGTACCTCAATACGACGAGCCTTCGCGCTTGATACATAGGGAATCCGGATTGACGCAGAGCGATTACGTGCTGAATAAGCAAGCATGACCGGCGCCTCGAAGCCTGGTACTAAACGCTTGTATGAGTTGGTTGATGCATTCGCGAAGGCATTGATTGCACGAGCGTGCTTGATGATTCCGCCGATGTAGTACAACGCTTCATCCGATAATCCTGCGTACCCGTTTCCGGCAAATAGATTTTGACCGTCTTTCCAGATCGATTGATGGCAATGCATCCCGGACCCATTGTCGCCAACCAGGGGTTTTGGCATAAATGTCGCGGTTTTTCCGTAAGCATGTGCTACGTTATGGACGACATACTTAAGGACTTGCACTTCGTCAGCTTTTTTTACCAGTGTATTAAATTTTACACCGATCTCGTTCTGGCACGCTGTAGCGACCTCATGGTGGTGAACTTCGACCTCTAGCCCCATTACCCCCAACGTCTCACACATTGCCGTGCGCAGATCCATAGCAGAGTCGACAGGAGGAACGGGAAAATATCCCCCCTTTACAGTAGGGCGGTGTGCCATATTACCGCCTTCGAATTCTGCGTCGCTGGCCCAAGCAGCCTCTTCAGCATCAATTTTGTACATCGCACCGGCCATGTCAGCCTTCCACTGGACATTATCGAAAACGAAAAATTCAGGCTCTGGCCCGAAGAAAGATGTGTCGCCGATGCCGGTGGATTTCAGATACTCTTCTGCGCGCAGGGCAACAGATCGTGGGTCTCGCTCGTAACCCGCCATCGTGCTTGGTTCAACGATGTTACATCTTATGTTGATCGTTACTTCTTCGGTGAACGGATCGACAACAGAAGTAGAGTCATCGGGCATCAGGATCATGTCTGATTCGTTGATTCCCTTCCAACCAGCGATTGATGAACCATCGAACATCGCACCTTCTGCGAAAAATTCATCGTCTACCTTTGATGCTGGAAAGGTTACATGCTGCTCCTTTCCGCGAGGATCCGTGAACCGAAGATCCACCCAGTGGGCTTCGCTGTCTGTTATTAATTTCAAAGTATTCTCGGACATTTCTGACTCCGTATATCGAACTCGATACCCCAACCCCTTAGGTTGAGCGCTGTATAATACACAGCAAGCACTGTGCCGTTTTTGTGAGAGCTGGCTTTATAAAGGAAATATAGTCACTATTGTGGTGCAGATGAGAAAAATTTGCACTTTAATTGTGCAAATTTAGATTGAATTGCACCACTTTAGTGCGTTTGACTCACATTTTTAAAAAAGTTACTGCTAAATGTAAATGGTTCGCTATACTCCGGCGCGGCCGGAGGACCCTATGATTGAGAGGATACGCAACGTCGCTATTATTGCGCATGTTGATCACGGAAAGACCACCCTTGTCGACAAATTGCTTGCAGCATCAGGCACTTTGGATCGTAAAAATATTCAGCACGAGCGCGTTATGGATTCAAACGATCAGGAGAAAGAGCGGGGGATTACCATTCTTGCCAAGAATACTGGTCTCAATTGGAACAATTACCGGATCAACGTCGTTGACACGCCTGGACACGCCGATTTCGGAGGTGAGGTTGAGCGTGTGTTGTCGATGGTCGATGCTGTTTTGTTGGTGGTAGATGCGGCGGAGGGCCCGATGCCCCAAACTCGCTTTGTGACCCAAAAAGCTTTCAAGCAGGGGTTGAAGCCGATCGTCATTGTAAACAAGATCGATAAGATTGGAGCCGATCCTCATGGCGCGATCGACCGGATATTTGATCTGTTTGATCAGCTTGGTGCTACTGATGAACAACTTGATTTTCCAGTCGTCTACTGTTCGGCAGTAAATGGCTTGTCCGGTTTGGAGTTTGACCAGCTGACTGAAAGTATGGAGCCGATCTTTCAGGCGATTATTGAACATTGCCCAGCTCCCGACGTCGACCTTGATGGACCGTTACAGTTACAAATATCAGCGTTGGATTTCAATGCATTTCAGGGTGTTATTGGAGTTGGCCGAATTCGTCGTGGTCAGTTGAAACGGAATCAGCCGGTCTCTGTTGTTGATCGTAACGGCAACACCCGAACCGGTAAGGTTTTGCAGATTCTCGGATACAAGGGTCTCGAACGACTTGAACAAGAGGCAGCCACGGCAGGGGATATTGTGTGTATTACCGGTCTGGATCCTCTCTCCATCTCGGATACCGTTTGTTCAGTGTCGTTAATTGAAGGCTTGCCACCACTCATCGTTGATGAACCGACAGTGAGTATGACCTTCCAAGTCAATGACAGTCCTTTTGCGGGAAGAGATGGAAAGTACATAACGTCTCGCAATATCAAGGAGCGTCTCGAGCGCGAGCTTATTCATAATGTTGCGTTACGGGTTGAGCAAGGTGAATCTCCTGATCAATTTATCGTGTCGGGACGCGGAGAGCTTCACCTATCTGTTCTGATTGAGTCGATGCGCCGCGAAGGGTTTGAACTAGGAGTGTCGAGGCCAGAGGTGATCACAAAAGAGGTCGATGGGGTTAAGAAAGAGCCTTATGAGTATCTTGTCATCGATATCGAGGATCAGCATCAGGGCGCTGTTATGGAAGCTATGGGACTTCGCAAAGCTGATATTAAGAACCTGCAGCCTGATGGACAAGGCCGATTGCGACTAGAATATATAATCGCCGCGCGTGGGCTGATTGGATTCAGGTCAATGTTCCTAGCTATGACATCAGGCACCGGCATCATGAGCCACGTCTTCGATCATTATGGACCTGTGAAACTAGGTGACCTTGGGAATCGAGTAAACGGAGTATTGGTGTCAATGACAAATGGTGAAACAACGGGTTATTCACTTTTTAGTTTGCAGGATCGTGGCCGCTTGATGCTCGGACCCGGTGTTGAGGTTTATGAAGGCATGTTACTTGGTCTCCATGCACGGTCGAACGATCTTCCCGTAAATCCGGTAAAAGGTAAGCAATTGACCAATATCCGGGCCGCGGGCACTGACGAAAATTTAATCCTAACACCGCCTATCAAGCTAACACTTGAGTCTGCTCTCGAATTCATTGATGATGATGAACTTGTTGAAGTCACACCGAGCAATATCCGACTTCGCAAAAAATTACTCAAAGAGTCTGACCGCAAGCGTGCAGGTCGGGCTAAGGCGGCAAGCTAGGAGTGCATGCCGCCCCATCAGGGGGCGTATGCACAGGTTATATCCAGAATCTAATTCATATTTAGAAGAGATGTTGATCACCAGTGACGGCCAGCATCGGCTCTGGGTCGCTTTGTATGGAAATCCTCGGGGTTTACCGGTCATTTGTTTACACGGAGGTCCGGGTGCCGGTACTTCGCCGCTAATGCATCGCTTCTTTGACCCGGAGATCTACCACATTTTATGCTTTGATCAGCGTGGTTGTGGTAATTCGACTCCGTCCGGGTCACTCAAAGGCAATACAACAGAAAAACTACTTAATGATATCGACCAACTCCGTGTACATTACGGATTTTCTCGGTACGTGCTATTTGGAGGTTCTTGGGGCGCTACACTAGCTTTACTTTACGCTTATCGAGAGCCCGAACACTGCCTCGGGATCGTTTTACGTGGCATTTTTCTGAATACAGAATGTAACTTAGATTGGCTCTATGGCGATGGCGCATCAAGTATGTTTCCAGCTGCATGGGCTGATTTCACAGCCCCTATCAGCGACAGCCTAGGATCGATGAATAATGTACTAGAAGCCTACGCTGAGCTCTTACACGCCGATGATGAGTTTACGCGCTTGCAAGCGGCTAGGGCTTGGAATTTATGGGAATATCGATTATCGGTCGCTGATTCTCAGGCGACACAAACTAGAAAAATTCGGCCAAGCCACGAACTGAGTAATGCGCAGATCGAACATCACTATTTGAGCCAATATTGTTTCATTGATCCTGAAACATTTGATCGGCCAAATGTTGAATTAAATGCCATCCCTATGTATCTGTTGCATGGGACAAACGATTATGTGTGTCCGTTGAGTAATGCAAGGCACATGAAGGAACTTTTCCCCCAAATAAAACTCGAAATACTGGAGGGCGCAGGCCACTGTGTATTTAGCCCGAGAATGGCAGAGGGCCTGTGCGGGGCGACGCGCGAACTCGCTGGCTTGTATGGTCATTAACTAGCTTGGATCAGGCTTTCGGGGACCTGCCGTTGGATTAGAATCCTCAGAAGGATCGGGTTCACCGAGCTCTTCCAAGATCGGTGAATCGTTGCTCTTGTTTTTTCCGCGCATAATATCGAACACGTCAGTATGATCATTTTCCTCTTCTTCATCTAACGCCTCGTTTTGAATTTGTGTTGTGGTTCCTGATTCGCTTGCTTCTTCTGCATTCTCGGTCGAGTATGAAGCTTGGGAAGTTCCAACGAAACGAGCACCTAGAAGCCCCGCTTCGAAAAGCAACCACATTGGAACGGCGAGAAGAGTTTGACTGATCACATCTGGGGGGGTTATCAACATACCAACGACAAAACACCCTATGAATACATATGGCCGTTTTTGCTTTAACGATTCGGGTGAGGCTATACCGGCCTTAACTAGGAGCATGGTCGCGACGGGAATTTCGAATGCTAACCCAAAAGCTAAAAATAGCTTCAAGACAAACGACAAATATGCGTCGATGTCTGTCATGACTGTTACCCCAGTGGGACCTATAGTTGTAAAAAATCCGAAAACCAGCGGAAAAACGGCATAATAGGCAAAGGCCATACCGGCATAGAAAAGGAAGATGCTTGAAATGAGAAGTGGACCTGCAATTTTCTTTTCTTTGGCGTAAAGTCCAGGTGCAATAAAGCCCCAAGCTTGGTAAAGAATCATGGGTGCACCACAGTAAACGCTCAAATATAGGGCGAGTTTAAAGGGGGCGAGGAAGGGCGAGGCTACTTGCGTCGCAATCATCGAGGCACCCTCAGGTAATAACGATTGCAGGGGCTCAGCTAGATACGCATATAAATCGTTTGCAAAAGCAATAAAGGCAAGAAAGAACAGCAGAACCACAACTAGTATTCGGATTAGTCGATCGCGAAGTTCTATCAGATGGACGATCAGAGGCTGATCATTCAGACTTGGATCGCTCATTATTTTCCGTAACTGCTTTAGTAGGTGTTTGTTCAAGACTTAGTGGATCTTCGCCTGTGATGTCTTCCATCTTCAAGCCTCCACCACGAGCCTCGAGTTGGCGCTTGAGGTCCTCGAGCTCGAGCTCGCGATTGATGTCTCTTTGGATAGACGAGACCTGACCCCGTACTCGCTTGACCCATAGACCGAGTGTTCGAGCTAACCTAGGAAGTCGCTCAGGGCCGACGACAACAAGACCAATAATTGCGACAAGCAGGAGCTCGGTCGCACCGATATCCAACACTTAAACCTTCTCTTTTGCTTTGGTCTGCTGTTTTGCCTGAGTTTCGTTAGATTCGCTGTGCTGGACGGTGTTTTCTGTTGCGGGTTGAGCGCCCTCGTTGGCGCCTTTGTCTTCGGATTTATCTGTCACTGACTGCCGAAATCCTTTGACCGCACTTCCCAAATCAGCCCCAAGCGACTTAAGCTTTTTGGTTCCAAAAATCATGATCACGATGGCCAAGATAATCAATAACTGCCAAATACTGATACCACCAATTCCCATAATGGGCTCCTATTTTTCTATATGTAAGTTGTTAATTAAAGCCGGTAAACGGACCGCCCCCAAGAACATGGTAGTGCATGTGATACACTTCTTGATGGCCTCCGGGTCCCGTATTCAACACTGTTCTGAATCCTGAATCTAGTCCTTGATCCTTTGCAATTTTAGGAATCATAAGCTGGATTCGTCCCAAAAGACCCTCGTCAGAGGTCTTTGTGTCCCATAAATTGGCGATGTGACGGCGTGGAATTACTAAAAAATGCACGGGCGCCTTTGGGTTAATATCGCGAAACGCCAGACACTCGTCGTTCTCGAATATGATGTCTGCGGACACTTCGCCGTCACGAATCTTACAAAAAAGACACTCAGCCATGACTATCCGCTCGATTTGCTTTCTCTATCAGTCCACCGACGCCCAGACGCTTCTCGAGCTCTGCTAGCACAGCGCTTGGGGGTTCTTCTAGATGTGACAGCAAAACTAGGGTGTGGAACCATAGATCAGCCACCTCGTGGATCACGTCACCATTATTTTTCGAGCGCGCTGCATCTTTTGCGGCCATAACAACTTCTGTTGATTCCTCACCTACTTTCTTCAGGATATGGTCGAGGCCTTTATGGTGCAGTTTAGAGACATAGGATTTCTCCGGATCGCCAAAGCGACGCTCTGCTAACAGATCCTCGAGGACTTCTATTACTGTCATTGATCACCCCTATATAAAAAATCCGGGTCAATTTCGACGGGCTCCACTGGTTCCCACGCGCCCTCTCTGCTCGGCGCCCATGAAAAACAACTTTTTCTTCCGGTGTGACACGCTACTCCTGCCTGCAGCACATCCAAAAGGATCGCATCTTTATCACAATCGATACGTATGTCGATTAACTGCTGCGTTTGCCCTGATATCTCACCTTTCCGCCAGAGCGCTTTACGAGAACGTGAATAGTAGACCACATTTCCTGTCTCTAAAGTTTGCTCCAGCGCTGCGCGGTTCATCCAAGCAACCATTAGTACAGTTTTCGTGGTGTGATCTTGAGCGATCGCGCAAATAAATCCGTCGGCATTGAAGCACACATTATCGAGAAGCCGTGTTCTGTGATCTTTTTCTTTGATTTCCATTATTATCGCCTTACCAAAAGTACTAACGACAATACAGCGATCGTTAGAGGCCAGTACATTGCTAACCAATCATGCTCAGTGATGAGTGCTGATCCTGCAATAATGAGACCGAATATACCGAGCGCGGTGCTGATTCGTCCTAAAATTCTTCGCTTCTTTGCTTCCACGGCGATTCGCGATAGTGATTCTGCTTGTTGCGATTGTAACGACTCCAAGCGCTCTAATC
>Ga0163109_10000481_pt1 | contig 32245 bp, 33 predicted proteins | sample CRUFie1St13metaG_FD_108704 | JGI IMG/M metagenome (GOLD analysis project Ga0163109, IMG submission 108704) | Marine microbial communities from the Costa Rica Dome - CRUD Field 142mm St13 metaG | ecosystem: Environmental > Aquatic > Marine > Oceanic > Photic zone | place: Costa Rica: the Eastern...
GCTCATTAAATAGGATTTCCTAGATTTGTCTTCATGTCGAGATGAATATATTCTAAATACATAATAAAAAAAACATTTATTATAAGTTTAAATAATTATATTATTCCACGTGTCAAATTTTGAGAAATTAAAGACTTTTGAGCCTCTACCATCTAGTTTAACAATTAAAAGTTCTACTATTCATGGATTAGGCCTCTTTGCAACAACAGAAATATTATCACAAACTGAACTTGGGATATCGCACGTAAAAGATGATAGATTTTCTCATGGATATATCAGAACCCCATTAGGTGGATTTTTTAATCATTCAGAAAAACCAAACTGTGAAGCAGTTTATGATGGAGATTTTATTAAAATTATTACTTTAACAAATATAAATTTAGGTGATGAAATTACAGTTGATTACACAAAACATGATTGGATTAAAATAGACTAATGAAAAACTATTTTTTTACATCTGAATCAGTTACAGAAGGTCATCCAGATAAAGTTGCTGACCTTATCTCAGATAATGTGGCTAATTATTTAATAAATCAAAATGAAAATCATAGAGCTGCTATTGAAACAATGGTTTCATCGAATATGGTAACCATTGCTGGTGAAGTTAAAACTGACCTAATGGACAATAAAGAAACCATAGAAGAATTAGTTAGGCAAACGATCAAAGATATTGGTTATGAACAAGAAAACTTTCATTGGGATACATTATCTTTTAAAAACTTAATTCATAATCAAAGTGTCGATATAGCAAGGGGTACTGATAACTTCGGTGCAGGAGATCAAGGAATGATGTTTGGTTATGCATGTAATGAAAATGATTCTTTAATGCCAAGTGCAATTTATTATAGCCATAAAATTACTAAGGCACTTTCAACTGCGAGACATGGTGGACAAGACTGGATGGGGCCGGATGGAAAAGCGCAAGTAACAATTGAATACAGTAATGTAAATGAACCGGTAAGAATATCAAATGTTATCTGTAGTACTCAACATAGTGAAGATTTAAAAGATAATCCTGATGAAGTGCAAAAAAGAGTAGAAAAAATTATCAAACCAGAATTGGATGACATGTTTGATGACAATACTGTTTTTCAAGTGAATCCAACTGGAAATTTTGTGACAGGTGGACCGGATGGTGATACTGGAGTTACAGGAAGAAAAATTATTGTTGATACTTATGGTGGCTATGCTCCTCATGGAGGAGGAGCATTTAGCGGTAAAGATTGTACCAAAGTAGATAGAAGTGGAGCATATATGGCAAGATATCTAGCTAAAAATATTGTTGCATCAAGTTCTGCAAAAAATGCTACTGTCCAACTAAGCTATGCTATTGGAATAAAAGAACCTGTATCACTTTATGTCTATTGTGACGGTAGAGTTAGAAATGATATATCAGAATGGATTTATCAACATGTTGATTTGACACCTTTAGGAATCATTAGAAAATTTAATTTGTTTAAATTAGATCTAACTGAAACCACAAACTATGGACATTTTGGTAAAAACCATCTTGCTTGGGAAAAAACTGATATTGCAAATCAATTAAACTTTTAAGAGGTAAAATGAGACTACAAACAAACGAATCAAATAAATTAACTAAAACAAAAAGAAAAATGAAAAATCAATCCAAGAAGATTGTTGATTCCTTACCATACAAAATTAAAGACATTGCATTAGCGAAACTGGGTAGGAATAAGATTGATATATCTGAAAAAGAAATGCCTGGTTTAATGGAGTTAAGAAAGAAATATTCTAAATCAAAACCCTTAAAAGGTTTTAGGCTTACAGGCTCATTACACATGACTATCGAAACAGCGATACTCATAGAAACTTTAAAAGATCTAGGGGCTGACGTCCGTTGGGCAAGTTGTAATATTTTTTCAACACAAGATGAAGCTGCCGCTGCAATTGCAAAAACTAAAACTCCTGTTTTTGCATGGAAAGGTGAAACCCTTGAAGAATATTGGGATTGCACACTTCAAGCGTTGACTTTTAAAAATAATTTAGGTCCAAATCTTATTGTAGATGATGGTGGAGATGCAACTCTACTCATTCACAAGGGATATGAGCTGGAAAAATATTATAATGAAAATAAAAAGGTTCCAAGAATAACTACAAAAATTGAAGAAGAAATTGTTATTGAAAAACTTTTAAGAAAAGTACATAAAAAAAATCCAAATCATTGGCATAGTATTGTACCAGATATCATAGGAGTTTCAGAAGAAACAACAACAGGTGTTGCTCGTTTACAACAGATGGTTGAAGATGCTACATTACTTTTCCCAGCATTTAATGTAAATGATGCAGCGACCAAATCTAAATTTGATAATCTCTATGGTTGTAGAGAGTCTTTAGCTGATGGAATTAAAAGATCGACAGAAATAATGTTGGCAGGGAAAACTGTTGTTGTTTGTGGTTATGGAGATGTAGGTAAAGGTTCTGCTCAATCAATGAAATCATATGGTTGTAAAGTTATTGTAACTGAAATTGATCCAATATGTGCTCTTCAAGCAGCTATGGAAGGATTTGAAGTCAAAAGATTGGAAGATATTTTAGATAGAGGAAATATTTTTGTTACGACTACAGGAAACAAAGATATCATTACCTTAAAACATATGAAAAAAATGAAAGATCAAGCTATTGTTTGTAATATTGGACACTTTGATAACGAAATTCAGGTAGATGCATTAAATAAATCAGACGCAAAAAGAGATCAAATAAAACCACAGCTTGATAGGTATACTTTTAAAAATGGCAAACAAATATTCTTATTAGCAGAAGGAAGATTAGTTAATTTGGGTTGTGCTACTGGACATGCCAGCTTTGTAATGTCTACATCTTTTTCAAATCAAGTTCTTGCCCAAATGTTTCTTGCAAAAAATAAACCAAAAACTGGAATATATGATTTACCAAGAAAGTTAGATGAAGAAGTTGCGAGAATTCACCTTAAACATCTAGACGCTGATTTAACAAAACTAACAAAGCAACAAGCAAAATATATAGGTGTGAATATAAATGGACCTTTTAAAAAAGATGAATATAGATATTAATCTTTTTTCGATTTCATAATAGAATTTGTCAAAGATATTTTTGGAAGGAATCTATGAACAGTTTTCAATCCTGATTTTAAAGGCCTTTTAGCAATATAATTAGGATTAGTTTTGTATAATTTTTTTGAAGAAATTGGAAATATTAAATTTTCATTTAAATTATAATGACTGGCTATCATGTGTGCAAATTCAAATCTAGAACATAAAGTATCTGATCCTAAATGAAAAATTCCATATCTTTCATTATCAATAAATTCATTAATAGCAATTGACAAATCATCTACAGAGATAGGATTGCTGATCTGATCATTAACGACATTTATTTTCTTATTTTGATTTAATGAATTAACTACCCAACTTAAAAAACTAGCATCTGAAGAATTACTAAAAAGAGTATTAGTTCTAATAATACAATGCTTTTCAAATAAATTTTTAACAATCTCCTCTCCTTTTAATTTAGATAATCCATAATTATTTATTGGATTTGGCAAGTCATTTTCTTGATATGGACCATTGACACCATCAAAAACAAAATCAGTTGATAATTGAATAAATGTACCATTAAAATTATTTTTAAAGTGTGAGATAGCATATGCATTAATATCAAAAGCTTTATCTGAATCTATCTCACAATTATCAACATTTGTCATAGCTGCACAATTAATAATTATATCCGGATTAATTGATTGCAATCTTTCTGACAAAGTCTCTAAATCATTTATGTCTAGTTCAGCTCTTGAAAAAAAGTATGATTCAAATTTTGAGCTTAAATGATTTTTTAAAGATTTACCTAGTTGGCCTGATGCGCCAGTAATTAAAATTTTATTCAATTTATTTTTTTAATGAGTTTAAATCAAATTCAATCATCATTGAAACTAAATCATCGAATGAGGTTTCGTTAGTCCAGTTTAATACTTTTCTAGCTTTTGATGAATCTCCGTGAAGTAAATCAACCTCTGTTGGTCTAAAAAACTTTTTATTGATTGCTATTATTTCTTTACCAGTTTTAGAGTTAATTCCTTTTTCTTCTAATCCTGTCCCTATCCATTCTAAATTAAATTCTAACTTATCACATGCAGATTGAATAAAATCTCTTACTGAATAAGTTTCATTGCTTGACAAAACATAATCATCTGAACGCGAATGATTAAGCATTAAATGCATCCCTTTGACATAATCGCCAGCAAACCCCCAATCGCGCTTTGAATCAATATTGCCCAACTCAAGTCTATCTTGTAATCCCAATTTTATACGCGATAATCCGGTAGTTATCTTTTTAGTCACAAATTGATGGCCTCTTAGTGGAGATTCATGATTAAATAGTATTCCAGAGCAAGCAAATATATCGTAAGCCTCACGATAATTTACAGTCATCCAATGCCCAAATAATTTTGCAACACCATATGGACTCCTTGGATAAAATGGTGTATTTTCACTTTGTGGCACCTCAGCAACCTTGCCAAACATTTCTGAAGTTGAAGCCTGATAAAAACGTATTTGTGGGTTAATTTTTCTTATACACTCTAAAACTCTTGCTACACCAACTCCTGAAACATCGCTTGTCATTATAGGAAGATCAAAAGAGGCTCCCACAAAAGACTGTGCTGCCAAATTATAAATTTCATCAGGCTGTGAGTACTCAATTGCACGCATTATATTAGTGAATTCAGCCAATTCAAAATCGATTATTTCAACATCATTTAAAATATTTAAGGCGTCAAGCCTCCACAATGTAGAACTTGCATTCCTTCTTTCTCCGCCAAACACTTTATAGCCATTGTTTAATAAATGTTGAGCTAAATATGCTCCGTCTTGTCCTGAAATACCTGTTATGAGTGCTTTTTTCATTTATACGATTATGAAATATAATACTATTTATAAATAAAAATAGTATCATTTCTTGAATGTGTTTTATTAAGATTAATATGTTAAATTAATATTATGAATAAAATATTAGCTGTAGCTCTGCTGTTAATTTTAAGTCCAATATTTATAATTGTTTCATTGTTGATTTTAATTTTAGATGGAAAACCAATTTTATATCAATCAGTAAAATATGGAAAGAATGAAAAAAAATTCATTTTATTTAAATTTCGAACTATGAAAATAAATACCCCAAAAAAACCAACTCAAGAAATGAGAAATGCAAGTTTGTATACCTCTAAATTAGGAAGTTTTTTAAGGAAAACTAGTATTGATGAGCTCCCACAATTAGCTAATATTATTTTAGGAGATATGAACTTTATTGGACCAAGGCCAGGGTTAACCGAGAATGAAGATCAATTGCATTATCTTCGAAAAGAATATAATGTTTACACTGTTATGCCTGGAGTAACTGGATGGGCACAAATAAATGGAAGGGATAATAATAGCTACGAAAAAAAGGTGATGCTTGATAAATATTATGTTGAAAATAAATCTTTTACATTGGATTTAAAAATTCTCTTTAAAACATTTATTATCATTCTTGATCAGAAATTAGTTAAACATTAATCATGAAACTTATACTTCTTAGACATGGTGAAAGTCAATGGAATCTTGAAAATCGCTTCACGGGATGGAAAGATGTCGAATTAACAAAAAATGGAACTAAAGAAGCAAAATTTGCTGCACAACAACTTGTTAGTGAAAATTTAATTATTGATACAATCCATACATCAATTTTAAAACGTGCTGTACAAACTACTGAAATAGTATCTTCAATTATTAATTTCGATATTAATTTAATTAATTATGATTGGAGACTTAACGAACGTCATTATGGTGCATTACAAGGATTAAATAAATCTGAAACCGCTAAAAAATATGGTGAAGAACAAGTTAAAATTTGGAGAAGAAGCTTTGATATCCCTCCTCCCCCCCTTAAAAATAATGATAATAGGCACCCTTCAAACAATCCAACTTTTCAAAAAATTCCTCAAGATTATCTTCCAGTAGGTGAAAGTCTTAAAATGGTTATTAAAAGATTAATTCCTTTTTGGGAAGAATATTTTGAAAAAATAAAATTAATGGATGGATGTCATCTAATTGTTGCACATAGTAATTCATTAAGAGCAATAATTAAAATTTTAGATAACTTATCGGAGAAATCTATCATATCAGTAAATATACCAACTGGTGTACCTTTGGTCTATTCTTTTGCATCAGATTTTCAAGTTCTTGAAAAAAAATATTTAATCAATGAAACAGAATTAAAACAAAAACAAGAATTGATAATTAAACAAGGTAAGATTAAATGAGGTATGATTTTAGCAAGCTAAAGGTTCTTGTTATTGGTGACTTTATGATTGACGAATATATATTTGGTTCTTCAAAAAGAATGTCACCTGAAGCTCCTGTTCCTGTTCTAATTCCAGAAACAACACAGGTCCTTCCTGGTGGTGCAGGAAATGTTGTATTAAACTTAAATGCATTGGGAGCAAATGTTTCATGTTTAGGTTATGTTGGCAATGATTATGCTGGTAATAAGCTAAGGCAATTACTAAATGAAAAAAAAATTAATACTGAACAATTATTTTTGACTGATTATAAAACAACTATTAAAAAACGATTTATATCTAATGATAAACAAGTGCTTAGAGTTGACTCTGAAGAAATAGCTAATGATTGGATTCCTAATATTTCTTACGATTTTTCTAATTATGATTTAATCATTTTGTCTGACTATAATAAAGGTGTTTTAAATAATGATTGGTTTACAAAAATTAATTTTAAGAATATTTTTGTAGATCCTAAGAAAGATGATTTTTCATTTTATTCTAACTGTTCCATTATTACTCCAAATCTTAAAGAGTTGGAACAAGCTTCAAAAAAAACTATAAATAATGATGAAGAATTAGTAGATGCATGTATGGAAATTTTAGATCATTCTAATTTTAAATATATTGTTGCTAAAAAAAGTGAAAGGGGGATGTCAATCGTAGGCACTGATGGTTTAATCAAACATATTGATGCTAATACAGTTTTAAATGCGGATGTCACTGGAGCTGGAGATACAGTTATTTCTACTTTTTCACTTGTATATTCTTTATCAAATGATGTTATTGAAGCAGCTAAAATGGCTAATATTGCGGCAAGCATGGTAGTAAACAAAACAGGAACTGCAACAGTTACAATTGAAGAAATAAATAATTATATTTAAAAAAATGATTAAACCAATAATATCGTCAGCAATAAATCAACATAAAGAAATTATTAAAAAAATTAATGTTGATGAAATTGAAATCGTTGTGGGAGTTATCATAGATGCCTTGAAAAATGGTTCTTCAATTCTTTGGTGTGGAAATGGGGGTAGCGCTTCACAAGCAAATCATTTATCTGCAGAATTAATTGGAGGAATGTACAAAGAAAAGAAAATGCCATATAAATCAATCAGTTTATGTGCTGATACTACATTTTTAACTGCATGGTCAAATGACGATAGTTTTGATAATATTTTTTCTAGGCAAATTCAATCATTGTCTCAACCTGGTGATGTTTTAATTGGATTAACTACTAGTGGAAATTCAAAAAATCTAATTAACGCTTTCAAGCTCGCAAATAAAAAAGAAGTTGTAACAGTTTCATTAACTGGTAATAATGGGGGTGAATTAAAACAACTATCTAAATTGAATATTAACATTGATGACACCTCTACTCAGAGAATTCAAGAAATGCATATATTAATTGGTCATATTATTTGTGATTTAATTGAACTAAAAGCCTAAAGTAAAAGAAGATTTTAAAGAAATTTTATTATCAATACTGTTTCCTAATCCAAAACCAAAGTATACGTTAGAAAACTGTTTATCAATTGATAGTAAAAATAAATTACTTTTCGATGCAGGAGTCTTTTCTGTGAAAAGAAATGAAATATTTAAAAAATTAAATTCTTTAGCAAATCCAAAATGAGTTAATTGAACAGGAATATTTTTTTTGTGAGTTATAAATGGATTACCTAACGTATTTCCTCTATAACTCCAACCCTCATTATATATATTATGATTATAGTATGAATCATTACCGATTATTGTATTATAACCACTTTGATGTGAGGTATCTAAATATTCAAATAATAAGTTTGTATCTTTTAAAACAATTTCAATACCCCATAATCCATCATTTTTATTTTTGAATTTAAATCCACTGTCGTCTTCAAAAATATGTTGGTAATAAAATTTTATCTCACTTTCCGAATCAATTTTTTTATTGAAAATAAAGTCCCAAATGCCTAAATGATTTCCAAGAGCATTAATTTGATCTCCAATATTAGCATCTTCATCTCCATGTGATGCCCTAAAAATTCTAAAAAAATCTTCAAAAGTTGCTGGTTGCTTGCCAAAATTAGTAGTGCCCCCCCAAATTGCTTCATGAACTAGACCCAATCCAAAGCTATAATCATTTCTGCTTAAGAAAATATAGAGAAATTTCTCATGTAAAAAAGGTGGGCGACTATAGTTTTTATTTTTATCAAATTGTGCGTGAGCCAATCCGTATCTAAAATAAACATTATTATGCTTTAAAGAATTGTGTCCAACATATCCTACCTTAGGTAGTGCCTCTGAATTTCGGCTAATTAACATTGAACCTGAACTTAAATTATCATTTAAATAATTACTAAAATCACGATAGTATTTACCGGCTTTTAACAAGTTTTTTTCATTTATTTGGTACTCTATGTAAGTATTTGAAAAAGACGTATGACTTATTTTACTTTGGACTCCTAAATGAAAAGAAGACTTATCGCCATAATTAAATTTACTAGAAAGAAGTAATTGATTGCTGCCATTGATACCAAAATTATTTATTTCATTCCAAAATAAACTATTTTCTTTTGAGCTTAATGATAATGATATAGCATTATTTGCACTCAGAAATGATGTAATTATGCAATATAAAACAAAATATTTACATGTTTTGATTAATTGGTAAAACATAAAAGTCCCAATCCATTACCTCTACTAAAGCGTGTTTATTAATATTTAATGCTTGATATTCTTTTGTAGGATAAACTCTAATTTCTTTCCCATTCACCATTAAATCTAATGGCATTTGAAAATTATCATTTACATTGGACCATCTATAAAAAAACTTACTATCATTTTGATAAAATTCTAATTCTGGTTGGTGAGGACTATAAAAATATTGTTCAGCAAAATACCAAAAGTCAGTACCTGTAATATTATTTACCTTGTTGAAAAAGTCGCGAGTATTTGCAAAGCCTTTTGCATTTTCAACCATAAATTCTTTTAAAATTTTGAACCAAAGCTCATCATTTGCAATTACATTTCTGAGGGTGTGCATAACCCATGCTCCTTTCATGTATGTATCACCATGAAGAGCCCAATGATTTTCGTTTTCATTTCCTACGATAGGAATATTATTTACAATCCTATTTTTTAATGTATTTAAATAATGAACTCCAACTTCATAACTGTCAAATTTGTCTTCAAAATATATTGCTTCAGAGTAAACTTGTAATCCTTCATGAATCCATATGTGAGTAGGATCTGATGCTGTAACACTATTTCCAAACCACTCATGACCTGTCTCATGAATAATTAAAGGATCAATTACGCCATACATCGGCCAACTTTTACTTCTAACTCCATTATAAAGACTAAATCCATTACCATATGTTACTGCAGATTGATGTTCCATACCTAAATATGGTACTTCAATTAACTTATAACCATCTTCATACCATTGATAATCGCCAAAATATTTTTCATAAAATCGAATAACTTCTTTTGATTGTATAAAATAGTTTGCAGCAAGTTCTTCATTATAGTCTAGGACATAATGATTCATATAGTGTACTTCATCTTCTTTAATCAATGTATCTTGCACAGCTACATAATTTCCAATCTGCACTGATATATTATAATTATTAATTGGATTGCTTACAAACCACTCGTAAGTAGATTTATTATTTTTGCTTTTAACACTTCTTAATTTTCCATTTCCAACTGCTACCATATTTGATGGAACTGTATATGCCATTCTAACACTATCTCCTTCAGCGGTAATGTGGTCTTTGTTAGGCCACCAAATTCGTGCACCTTCTCCTTCACAAGAAACGGCAATCCAATCTCTTTTTTCCTTATCCTTAGACCATGTAAATCCTCCTGCCCAAGGAGGGTTATCAGCATTTTGAGGGACACCATTATAAAAAACTGTAAACTCGAATATATTACCTTTTTTAATTTCCTCTGGAAAATCAATTAATACTGCATCAAATTCTCTTGAAAAGTCTAAATCAACATCTTTGTATGAAATCTTAATAATGTTTAGGTTTTCAGCTAAGTCTACTTGAAGTTTTTTTAAATCATTTAAGCTCTCAGCTTTTATAGTAACAAACCCATTTATAGATTTATTCTCCAAATCAAAATCAATATTTATATCATAGAAAGAAACTCGATAAGAAGATCGATTTTCATTTAAATATCCCATTAAGAGATTATTTGGAGTTAATTCTGGTAGTTTGTGTTGGGAACCATGAGGTCTATTTTCTTGACATGAAATCAAGGTACATATTAACAAACTAAAAATTATTTTTTTCATAATAAGTCCTTGTTTTAAAAATATTTTTAGCAAAAATAATGTAGTATAAAATTATACAAAAAAGAATCCAAAGAACTATGGCAAATGCTTCTTTAATTAAAAATAAAATATAGGCTATTGCAAAATAAATAAGCCATTTAATCCAATTAGGTTGCGACCATAGTTTGAGCAGTATATTCATACTTTAAATTTAAGTATTAAGAATTCAAATCTATTAAGATTTAATATACTAGCTAGATGCAAAATTTATAGCTTCCCATCTTTTCTCATCTGCTCTCTGATAGAAGTTGCAGAAATTTCTCCTATATCATTTGGAGGAACATGTTCAATTATTTCGTAACCAACTCCTCTTCCATAATTTACTGATTCAATATCAGGAATTATTGATGTAATTACTCTACCATCAGCAATTAAATCTTTTAACTCACCTTCGTGAACCATTTTTTCTATTTGTTGAGCGGTCCAAGGATTATTTTTATCAGGTTCTACATCCCGAATTGCCAGCCATACATTTTTGCCTTCTTTAAGTCTTTGATTAATTAGCCAAAGATGCCCCTTGTGCAAGGGTTGCCATCTTCCAACAAACATTGAATATTTCATCTAATCTCCTATTTTTTTATGTAATTATTTTTTATTAAAAAATTAATAATTTGGTCTGCTGCCTCATCCAAAGAAATATTATCATTTATTACATGTATTTCTGGATTTTCTGGATTTTCATAAGGGGAACTAATTCCTGTAAAGTTCTTAATTTCTCCTTTTCTTGCTTTTGCATACATTCCCTTTGGATCTCTTTTCTCACATACCTCTAAGGAGCTATCAATAAAAACCTCTAGAAAATCTCCTTCATCAAATAGTTCCCTTACTAAGTTTCGATCAGATTTAAAGGGAGATATAAATGCTGTGAGAGTAATAATTCCTGCATCTAAAAATAATTTTGAAACTTCTCCAATTCTACGGATGTTTTCAACTCTACTTTCTTCATTAAACCCTAAATCGCTATTTAGTCCATGCCTAACATTGTCACCGTCTAATAAATATGTATTATGTTTTTTGTTAAACAATTTTTGCTCTACAATATTAGCTATTGATGATTTACCGCTTGCACTAAGACCTGTGAACCACAATAAAAAAGGTTTTTGATTTAATAAATTATTTCTATCACTTTTTGTAATAGTTGTATTATGCCAAACTACGTTGCTCACGAATTTTCTCCTTAAATTTTATAAGCGATAATATAGAATTATTCTTTAAAAGAATATATTTTTTTATAATACTGTATTGATTCTTCATAAATATTTTCATACAGTAAAAAATCTGAATTTTTTACTGGTTTTTTTTTCTTTGAAAAACTTTGCGTTTGATAAATCCTGTCATACCAATGTTTGCCCCAAATTCCATCATTCTCATGAGGACCTCTTTTCCAAGATAGCATTTCACTATCGAACTTAATATTTAAATGACTACACCAATCTAGTAATTTCTGTTTAGGATTATCTAAAATATCGTCTGAGTTAATTATATAAAATTCTAGATTCTCTTTTTGGAGAAATTCAATAATTTTTAGTTGTTGCGGATATCCTAATTCATTAACGGAATTGAGAGTATTTTTTTTTATATATGAACTTATTACCTCTTTAGGGTGTCTAAGAAGTATACAATTCTTAAAATTTTTTAACCACGATAAGTCTTTAACTCCTATTAGATGATGCGCCATATGTTTTTGATACCAATATTTTTTTTGGTTTGGTATTTTTCCAGAAAGATTTCTAACAATATAATTAAACTTTGTTGGATAATACCTTATAATCTCCTTATGCATTGGATGCTGTATCTGTTGCTCTTTTAAATAATACGCATAAAAAGGTTCATCAGAGACAAATGTATCTTCTCTTGAAGACCAAGATCTCATAAGTGCAGTAGATATATTTCGTGGACCTGACCAACAAGCAATTCTCATGCTAACCTAAATATTTTTCAATTTCTTGATTATATAACATTCTTATTTTATTAACTAATGAATCAGTGTTTGTTGATGTCAACATCCTGCCCTCCAAATTTGAAACAGGAATAATGCCTGCAAATGTACCTGTTACAAAGGCCTCATTGCAATCCTTAATATCTTCAAATTTAAAATTAGTCTCTGAGCATATTATATTATTTTCATTACAAATTGAAATGGCTTTACCTCTTGTAATGCCATTTAGACAATATTTACCAGTTGAAGTCAAAACCAAATCATTTTTAATAAAAAATAGATTAGTGGAATTACATGTACTAATATTACCATTTAGATCATTCATAATTCCTTCATCATATCCAAGTTTGTTGGCCTCTATACTTGCTAAGATGCAATTTAGTTTGCTAAGTGTATTAAAATGTGGGCTTAATATGCTTTCATTGGGTCGAATATTAGGAACTCTACCAATACTTAAGCCTTCTATGTATGTTGTTGGATCTGTTTCTTTATATTCCGGAATAATAACAAGATTTATCGGGCCAATATTAGCATTTGGATTTTGATAGGGAGTAATTTTATCTCCTCTAGAAATAATCAATCTAATATGAACACCGTCAGTCATATTATTTGCATTAAGAACTTTATAAATCATATCAATTAATTGTTGTTTCGAAAATGGAATTTTAATTGAAATACCTTTTGCGCTTTCATACAACCTATTTAAATGTTCTTCAATAAAAAGTAATTTTGAATTGTGAAATCTAATTCCTTCCCAAACACCATCCCCAAGTAAAAAACCACTATCGAAAACTGAAATCTTAGCGTTGCTTCTTTTTAGAAGAGTATTATTGATTAAAATTATAATATTATCATTTTTATTATTTTTTAAATAAGAATGAGATTTCATAATTTATCCATAAGTTTTTTGACAAATATTTTACTACCCTCTACTGTAAAATGACCATAATCAAATAATATCATTTTATTATCAGAAAATAAGCCATTTGTAATATCAGAGAAACTATTATAAATATTAATTGAGTTAATAATAATAAAATCTTCATCAAAATTATTCTTTTTTATAGTTTTATAAAACTTTTGAAAATTTTTCTCATTTCCTGTCAAATGTTTAACTTGAAATTCGGAAAGGTATGGATAATTATCATACAAATATTCAAAATCAGGTTTTGGACTTAAGAGATAAACTTTCTTTCCCTCAATTTTGAAATTTTCATATACATTTTTAAAATAATTGCTATTAAAATTTTCATTTTTAAAACGATTTACAATTATAACTATCTCTACGTTACTTTCTTTAACTTTGTTAATAAATAATTGTTTTAACTGTTCGCATTCAGTATCATTTTTATTGTAAAGCTGACAACCATTTTTTGATACTTGGAAAACATTTATCCCGTTTTCTCTAAAACCCATCGCAATATCAGCAGCATAGCTATCACCAAAAATTGCAAATTTAAAATTATTAATTTCTCGATCATTTACTTGTTCATAGAATTGATTAAAATCTATTTTAGGAAAAATTTTATTTACTCTTTCACTATCTGAGTAATGAGAGTGGTTTATATTAATTTTTTGGAGCCTTTCATTAAAATGATTCTCGATAGTATTTTTCCTTTCTAATTGAAATTCATTGAGTTGAAAATTTGGTTTTATAATTTGAAAATGTCCAAAAAGACCAAACAATGAAAAGAATAGGATTCCAATAGAAGAAATTAAAATAATTGAACTTTCTTTAACAATGTTAGCCTTCCTAAAAAAATTTTCAACGTATTTCCAGCTTAAAAAAGAAATCATTAAGCAAAAAAATATTAAAATCCAATATATTAAAACGCTTGGCTCACCCTTTAAAACTATTCTAGAAAATACAAATATTGGTTGGTGTATAAGATATAAACTATAGCTAATAAGGCCAATTTTTCTAAAAATTCTTGTTGTAAGAATTTTGTAGGTTATTGACTTTTCATTACAAAATCCAAGAACTAAAATGGTACCTAATATTGGAAAAATGCCTAAAAGACCAGTTGAAGGCATAGATGTGTTAAAACTCAAAATAGATGAGAAAATCAAAATAAGACCAATAAATGCAAGCTTGTTTGAGTAAAATTGATTATTTGAAATTAAATTCTTTTTTTTAAAAAAAAGATAAGTTGATAAAAGTGAACCTGATAATAACTGCCATGATCTTGAAAATATCATATAGAAATCAAAATCTATATCAAAATGTACCAAAAAAAATTGCGAGACAATTATACTTGCTAAGGAAAGAAAACAAAGAATATTAAATAGATTTTTTTTAGAAAATTTCCAAACAAATAAGCAGAGAATTGGGAAGAAAATATAAAACTGCTCTTCGACAGCTAAACTCCATGTATGAATTAAAGGAATTAATTCAGATTGCGTCGAAAAATAGTCCAACTTGAGATAAAAGTAGATATTTGAACTAAAAGTTGAAGTAGCAAAAATACTTTGAGATAAATCTTTAAATTGCATTGGAGTTAAAATGAAATATCCAATAAATGAAGTGAGAAATAAAACAAAAAACAGTGCAGGCAAAATCCGTCTTGCTCTTCTCAAATAAAAATTCTTAATTGAGAAATTAGATTGGTTTAAATCTTTTAAAATAATTGAAGTAATTAAAAAACCGCTTATAACAAAAAAAATGTCGACACCGATAAAACCACCTGAAAACATATTAAACTGTGCATGATAAAATAAAACTGAAAGTACTGCAATACTTCGTAAGCCATCTATTTCTTTTCTATAAAACATAACTTTTGTGGGCCCACAGGGACTTGAACCCCGAACCTGCGGATTATGAGTCCGTTGCTCTAACCAATTGAGCTATGGGCCCTAAATAATAATAAAACTAAAAAAAGGTATCTTTTTTTTAAAATTTCAATTAGAATAAATTAATGTATAATCAATTTATATCTAACGGAGAATTGGACCTAATTAAATTTTTTCAATTTATTATTTCTTTAAGAAATAAAATCCTAAGAAATTTTATTTTTCTTGTTATAATTTTTACAATTTTTAATTTAATTAGACAGGAAAGTTACTCTGCGTCTATATCTTTCTATACAAACTATGAGTTAGAATCTCAAAATTCCAGTAAAGTTTTAAATATATTTGATAGCAACATTCTTGGTGGGACTTCAAGTCTAGACTTTACAATCGAAGATTATATTCAATCAGATAAATTTTTGAATGATATTATCCTACAGACGTATTTAATTGATGAAACTAAAATAAATTTAGTTGAATTATGGGGTGAAAATTACAATTCTTACTTCAATTTTAACCCAATTTCAACAATTTTACTGCTTTATAGAAATTCAAACTTTACATCTGTCTCGTCCATTAACGACAAAAAAAGGTTTCACGCTAAAAAAGTTTTATCAAAAAATATGAGCCTATTATATGATGACAATACAGGATTATACACATTAGTTCTTTCAACAAAAAAGTATCCTTACTTAGCAAAAGACATTATGGATAATATTTACAAATCAATACTAAACTACAGTAATGAGATTACAAATATTAAAGCAAATGAAAAGGTAGGTTTTGTTGAAAAACAACTAGATGAAATTAAGTTAAAATTAGACTCTGCTGAGAATAAGTTAATTAATTTTCTAGAAAATAATAAAAGTCTTGAATCTCCATCTTTAATAGTAAGAAAAAATCGACTGGATACTGAAATTGCTGTTTTGAGCCAATTATATATAAGCTTAAATGATCAACTAGAATTAACTAAGATTGAATCCAAAAACTTTACTACACCTATCTTTTTTTTGGATAAGTCTACTATTAATGTTATGAAGTCAGGAAATTCTCTCATAACCATTCATTTTTCACTTTTAATATTAAGCCTAATTATGACACCTATATATCATATTATTCTAAGAAGAAGTTTATGACACTAATTATTAGCTCTATCTATAATAAATATTATAGCTAATACATTTGATAACGCTGTTGAAAGATCTGATAGAAATTCATTAATCTCAAAATCATCATTCTTAGTTGGAATTATAATTTGATCGCCAGAATTTAAGCGTTTAAAATTTCTTGTTAAAAAATTAGGCTGATAAGATGAACTTCCTGAAATGACATATAGATTTTTTTTATCGGTTTTTGGTTTTAATCCTCCAGCATTTTTAATGTAGTCCGATATAGTATTTTTTGGATTATAAGTATACAGTCCAGGATTGCTTATGTTTCCCAATATATTGATAGTATTTGATTTCGGTGATATGTTAATTGCCGCATTAAGAGGAATTTTAGTGTTTAAATCTACATTATTTACAGTTTTTCCGTCTATCGTAACTTTTATAGATTTAGAATCTGCTACTTGTGTTAATCCCCCAGCTCTCAAAATTGCATCACCAATTGTTATATCTTTATAGTAATCATATTTTCCACTCTTTTTAATTTGACCATTTATTTTGTAAAAATTGTTGTATAAATAATCTGTATTTCCATAAACCAATACTTGATCACCAGCTTCTAGCATAAAGGAGTCAGAATCAGAGTAAGAAACGATAAATTCTTGATTTTCTTCTTTAGAAACATCCTTTCTTGAAATTTTTATTTCTTCTATTAGACTTTTTCTATAATTAATATCATTGAATCCACCTGCTAAATCTAAAATATCTTTAAGTGACCTGTTATCATAAGGGTAAAATCCTGGAAACTTTACAGGGCCAGAAATTTCAACAGAATTTTTAAATTTAGGTGTGGAGCGAAAATCAATTATATCACCATTTTTTAATTTAAATGTTGATATATCAGATAAATCAATATTTAGAAAAAGTTCAGCACTTTCATTCCCTGCTCTTTCGCTTGGACCTAGGATTCGATTAACTAAAATATCTGTACTATAATCGTATTTTAGCGAATTAGAAAACTGCAGAATATCTGAAATAGTTTCTTCATTTTTAAATTCAAATATACCATTATTTAAAACAGCTCCTCTAAGCGTTACCCTGTTCTCGATAACAGGAAAATTGATTATATCATCATTCATAAGTTTAATATCTGAAAAATTTTTTCGACCAGAACTTAAAAAATCATAAAAATCTATTTTATTTATAATTTTATTCTCTCTTATATGCTCAACTTGTCGTAAAGAACCATTAATATTTACTCCCCCCGCTTGAACTATAGCAGTAAAAATATCAGCAAAAGGATGAACTATATGAATTCCAGGATTGTTAACCTGTCCTGTAAAAAAAATGTTAATCGATTGTGGCTCTTCAATTTCAAGCTGTAAACTTGTTGTACCTACACTCGGATCTAATGTGGAATAAATATCTAATAATTTATTTTTTACTAATTGTTCAGCCTGAATTAAAGATTTATTAGATAAATTAATAAATCCAACGCCTTCATAAAAAATTGCACCACTTCTATCTAACAAGAAAGATTTTGAAATGTTTGTTTCGCCCCACAAATAAACTACCACCTTATCTCCGGGACCAAGTAAATAATTTTTTGGAGCTGGTAAATTATCTACAAAATTAAGATCTCTGAGAAAAAAATTATAGCCGTAATAAGTTTCTTCGCTTTTAGGTAAAATTTCATTGCTTTCAATTTTTATTGTAGATATGTCATTGCTATTAAATTGAATGGTATCGGTATTCGCAGGTTCATTAATTTCTTTTATCTGTGAAGATAAGAAATCTAAATCCGATTTAGTTACATCAGTGATATTAACCTGTGCATTTAAGATGCAGACAAAGAAAAGTAATATGAATTTGAACATTTAAATTTTGATTATAACATTTTAATTAATATCAATAAATTGCAACTAAATGAGATTAAATGCAAATATCTTATCTACAGGATTTCTATACATTTTAGGCTTAATTAGTTCCTATTTTCTTACAGCAATAATTATAAAATTTTATGGAACTGAACAATTAGGAATCTTTACTACAACAACACGCCTATTAAAATTATTAGAAGTTTTTTGTCTTCTTGGAATGAACATTTCAATTGTTAAATTCGTTTCTGAAGATTTGTTAGAAAAAAAAAGAAATATTTTCCCTCTATATTCCTTTAGTGCAAAAAAAATAATCCTAATATCATTGCCCATATCAATAATCATATTTCTTAGTTCTGGGTACCTTGCAAATAGTATTTTTGGAAATGAAAAATATGTGATGCTATTTAAAGCCGTATCAATTGTTTTACCATTCTCATCATTAAAGTTGCTCAATGAGGAACTACTTAGATCTTTAAGTTATTTTAAAATCTCAGAGTTTTTTAAAAGATTTGGACTGATGTTTTTTACAATTATAATATTTTTTTTATTCCAAAAAAATGATGACATAAATTTTACTGTTACGGAATATTATTTATCAATTATTTGCGTATTATTTTTTGTAAGCAGTTTTTATGTTTTATCAAAAATTTTAACATTTTCTTATACTAGGCTAGATAGTGAATTAAAGCAAAACTATAAAAATATTTCGAATTCACTTTTTTTATCTTTGTTTATTTTAACTTTAAATTCTCAGCAAACAATCTATTTACTTGAAAGCTTTTCTTCATCAAGTAATGTTGGTATTTTTCAATTTTATTTTAGAATAGCTGCTTTATGCTCTTTCCCTAAAATAATTTCAAATAATATTTTGGGACCACAAATTGCTCCTTTGCTTAAAGATAATAAATTGAAAGACCTTCAAAGTAAAATAAATAATTTTGTAAAATATAGCACAGGGCTTACCTTAGCTATATCCCTATTAATTTATATTTTACACGAGCATATATTTTTATATTTTGGAGAAGAGTTTCTTACTTATAAAAATGTTTTCAATTTAATTTTATTTTCACAAATATTTAATGTTTTGACAGGTCCTTGTACACTTATGTTGCAGATGGGTAATAATCAAAAAATATTATTAAGAAATAACATCATTGGATTATTAATTGGATTAATTCTAAATACTTTTTTGATTATGAATTATGGTTTAAGTGGTGCTGGATTAGGCTTTGCATTATCTATATTTATTTTAAATATAATGAATGTTTTTTCGGTAAAAAAAATATATAATATTAGCACAATATTCAAACTTAAAAATGTCTCGTAAATTAAACTTCATTTGCATCGGTGCGCAGAAGGCGGCTACCACCACTTTGCATGATGCACTCAAAAAACATTCGTTAATATATTTGCCTGAAGAAAAGGAAGCAAAATTTTTTGAAGAGGAAATGATTTATGACAAAGGTTATGAAAAATGGTATAAAGAAAATTATTCTAAGGCAAAATTTAATCAAATAATTGGGCTTGTTAACCCTGAGCTTTTATTCTTTTCGGAAAGCGCCAAAAGAATAAAAAACGAAATTGGTATAGGAGTTAAAATAATTATTGTCCTTAGAAATCCTGTTGACAGAGCATACTCTCATTTTTTAATGACAAAAAGAAGGGGTCTAGAAGACTTGTCGTTTGAAAAAGCATTAAAACAAGAGTCATCAAGAAGCATCAAAGATAATATTTTTTATAAAAAACACTTCAGCTATATCGGAAGAGGTAGATATTTTGATCAGATACAAAATTATTTGAAGTATTTTGATGAAAAGAATTTTCTTTTCCTCTCATATGAAGAAGACATTAAAAAAAATTTAAAAAGAACGTTAATTAAAATTCAAAAATTTTTAAATATCTCGATCGAGCCATTAGATTTTTCTCAATACTCAAATATTGCTAAAACTCCGAGAATATTTATGATAAATAAATTAATATTTGCAAAAAATAAATATTTAAATTTTTTTGTTTCTTTATTCTTGTCAAAAAAACAGAAGAAAAAATTTGTGAAAATAATCTATAATTTCAATTCAAAAAAAATTTTAAATAATTCAATTGATATCTCAACTAAAAAAAATATAATGAATAAATATTTCGAGAAAGACTATAATAAAACATTAAAATTCATCTCAGAAAATGGTTACGGCTCAAAATAGATTTTTAAGAGTAAAATTATTCTTATCCTTAAATATTAAGTCGTTAATTAATGGCCTTCATTTTTCAAGAATAATAGGAAGATATAATGGTCCAAAGATATTACTCAATAGCTTTCCAAAAGCTGGAACAAATCTAATTGAAAACACTCTTCTTCAAACTCCTGGCTTGAGAAGAAAGATAGGAAGAATGGCAAGACTTTGGAATAGACAAGAAGTGGATAAAGCTTGCTTGCGTATAAAATCCATTAAGAAAGGGCAATTTCTTTCATCGCACTTTATAGCAGATGATAAAATATTTAAAACCATGTTAGAAAATGAGATAAAAGGAATTATGATTATAAGAGATATTCGCTCTAAAATTATTTCACATTTCAAGTACGTATCTGAAATTGATTTAACACATAAAACACATAGTTTTTTTAATAATCTTCAAAATGATGATGAAAAAATATCTTCAATTATTGATGGTGTGCCAAATATTGTTGCCTCTTTAGATGAAGAGCTCAATAGGTATCAAGGATGGCTCGATAATCCTAACATATTAGTAGTTAGATTTGAAGATTTAGTTGGAGAGATGGGCGGTGGTTCAAAATTAAAGCAAAAAGAATCTTTGAATAAAATTTTCAATTTTTTAGATATTAAAATTTCAGAAAAACAATTTGATCAAATTCAATCTAAAATTTTTTCAAGAAAAGTTAGAACATTTAGATCTGGGAAAACAAACAACTGGAAAAAATACCTAAAAAAATCACATATACAAAAAATTAAATCCAAAGCAGGTCAATGGTTAATTACGAATGGTTATGAAAAAAATAATGAATGGTAAAAAAATATTTTTTCCACTTTTTTTAATCTGCTTTGCTGCTATCATTCCGAATAAAAATTGGATTTACCTTTTTATTTCATTATTTATTATTCTATCTGTCAATTGGAGAAATATCAATATCAAATATTTAAATGAACAATTTCAAGTTATTAAATATTTTTTACTTATTTTGATTCCCGGATTATTAATTGGTACTTCTAATGAGTTCTCAGATTATTTAAGAGATACATTAAATTATCTATTTCCTATTTTAATTTTCTTAATAGGATACAGTTGGGGTGGGAAAGTTCCATTCATAAAAATATATCATACTGTCATTTATTCCTCATTCATTATAAGCTTACTTAAAATCTTTACTATCAACACCGTAATTGGAAATATTTTTTCAGGCCATAATTATCTATTAATTTTAGGATTATTTTTCTTATGCATCAGAAGACAAGATTTTGAGTTTGCACTTACCCCTTCATATAGATTATTTCTATCTTTTCCTATGATTTTATCAACTATAATGCTTGACCAAAGAAGTTTATTTATAGGTTTTTTTATTTTGTTTATTTTTGGTAATGGTTTTTTAAAAATTAAACGTAAAATTAATTTAAAATTTTTTGTTACGGGAATTACAACAATAGGTTTATTAAGTTCATTTTTATTATTTTTTCTATCTAACAACGTTAAGTTTTCTGAATCATTTAATGAAATTATTCCAAGCAATTATTCAAATAATGCTGAAATTAACATTTACTGGAGAGGTTTTGAGGCATATAAAGGGTTAATAAAATTTGAAAAATACAATCTTTTAAACAAGTTCTTAGGTGGTGGCTTCGGTGAACTAACACCCATCGGCTTTACAATGAAATTAAAAAACTATTCGACAGCAACTATTCCGCATTTCCATAATTTTTATATTGATATAATTGTAAAATCAGGATTATTAGGAATATTTGGCTTTATGTTATTTTTGCTCTCAAATTATAAAAAAACTCTTTTGAGCAATGGTCTAGTTAAACTAAATAAGTCTAGAATGCTTTTAACAAACCATTTGATAGCTATTATATTTTTTATTTTGTTTTCAACCCTTATTGCTGGTGGATTTTTTGGAATAAAAGTATCATTAATAATTGTAATTTATTTTGGATACTTAGTAAGGAGCTTAATCGTAAATGATAAATATAGTTATAGTAAATTATAATTCATGGCAGCACTCTATTGAGGCGATAGCTTCAATTCAGAATAGCAATATAGACGATTACAAAATTATTCTTATAGAAAATAATTCTCTTGATAATTCAGAAGATAAGATTGATAAATGGCTAAATGGAAACTTATTATTTAAAATTCAAAATAATTTATTTAAGGAAAAAATAAAGCAAACAAAAAATTCTCTCAATTTTACCAAATATAAATTAAAAGAAAATAAATTAATCTGTATTAAAAGTACTAATGACAATAATAAACCTATTTCTAGAATTATTTTTGCTCAAACAAATAAAAATCTTGGATTCGCTGGAGGAAATAATTTTGCTGTAAACAATTTTATTGATTTGAATCAAAAATCCGATATTTTATTTTTAAATCCCGATATGCATTTAGACAAAAACGCTATTAACCATGCATTGAACTACACCAAAGACTATAGTAAATATCTTTTAGGTTTTAGAATTATGACTTATGACAACCCTAATCAGATGTTCAGCATTGGAGGATCTACATTAAATTCAAGATTTAACATTTCAGAAAAAATTACGGATTATGACAAAATTTATAATTTAGACTACATTTATGGAGGCGCACTTTTTACTAACACTGAAACTCTGAAAGATATTGGTCCTATGAATGAAGAATATTTTTTGTTTTGGGAAGAAGCTGATTTATGTCAAAGAGCAAAAAGAAAATCTATTCCTCTTCTAGTGTCTAAAAAATCTATTTGTTATAATAAGATTGGCCAATCAATTGGTCGCGGTGAAATGAGCTTTTATTTATATACTTATAATTCATTTGTTTTTTTTAATAAATTTTTTGAGGTGAATAAAAAACTTTATATGAAACATATAATTAAGATTTTCATCGCATTTATAAAGTTTGAATACAAACAGGCTTTGAGTATAAAATCTGCAATTCTTGATTTTTATTTAAATAGAAAAAATAGATACATAAATGAATAATTATGTCTTAATAGCTGGTGTTCATAAAGCAGGTACTACTTCGTTATTTACGCATCTGTCAAGACACCCTGAAATAAATTTTTCAAAGGTGAAGGAAACTCACTATTTTTCTTCACACCTTAAATTACCTAATAATTATTATGATTCAAGAGCTTCTTATAATAATTATATGGATTTTTTCAAAATAAAGAGTAATTCGAATAATATTTTTTTAGAAGCAAGCCCAGAATATATGTATGCAGGAAAAGAAACAATTTATAAAATAAAAAAGGAACTGGGTAATCAAGTAAAATTAATATTTATTCTACGTAATCCCATTGAACAAATATTTTCACAATTCAGTCATAAAAAAACAGCTCTAAAACTTGATCCTTCAGTATCATTTGATGAATATATCAGAAACAAATCTTTGGAAGATCAAAAATACTATAAGCACTTAAAAAAATGGTACCTAAATTTTGATGAAAAAAATATTAAAATTATATTTTTTGATAATCTGAAAAGTGACCCTGAAAATGTTTTTATTGATATTTGCAAATATTTAAATATTGATACTAAAGAAATTAAAGAAATGAACTTAAGTATTGAAAACAAAACAGAAGATTTTAAAAATAGAACTTTTCACAAAATTGCACTTTTTTTCAACAGATATTTTGAATTTTTTTTAAGAAGAAATTTCATTATTAAAAAATTTTTGAGAAACATTTATCGCAAAGTAAACATTAAAAAAAAGGATGAGCGTATAGATTTATCAATTTTTAGAGACTTGAATATAGAGCTTGATTCTTTTAATTCTGAATTAAAAAAACTACTACAATCTAAGGGTTATAGTAATTTCCCTGAATGGATGGGTTAAATTTATGGAAAAAAATAAAAAAAGAATATTTGTCGAAGCACATTCATTAGACAGCCCATATCAAGGATCAGCCACTTATTTGATAAATATTTATAGAAAAATTTTATCTTATGAGAAAAATATGATTTTTTATTTTGCTTCAAACAATCAGGATACACTTCGTGAAAAATTTGGGGATTTTTCTAATGTAGTTTTTATTAAATATAAATTTAGAAATAGATTTATAAGAAATTTTTTAGAGATTCCATATTTAATTTTTAAACATAAAATTTCTGTTGCTCATTGTACCTACATACTTCCTTTTTATAAAAACAAACACTGTAAATATATTTTAACAATGCACGATGTTTTATTTGAAGATTATCCTGAATTTTTTCCTTTTATTTATACAATATTAAGAAAGTTTATGTTTAAAATTAGTGCTCAAAATGCTGACTTGATTTTTACAATATCTAATTATTCTAAGGAAAGAATTATTAATCATTATAATATTTCACCACATAAAATACAAATAACTTATTGTGCTGTAGATGAAAAAATTTCAAATTTTTCTTTTTCAAAAGATAATTCGAAAAATATTATCAATAATAATTATGGCGTTAAAAAATATATACTTTATGTTAGCAGAATAGAAAAAAGAAAACAGCAATATCAGCTCCTTGATTTATATATCAAAAATAAAATTTATGAAAAAGGTGTTAATTTAGTTTTCATTGGAAGCTCAACGTTGAATACGAAATTTCTTAGATTATTTGATTATCATAAAAAACAAAATTTATATAATAATATTTTTTGGTTTAAAAATATAAATTTTGAACATTTGAAACACTTTTATAACGGAGCTGAGTTCTTTATTTATCCTTCTAGAGCTGAAGGCTTTGGAATGCCCCCGCTTGAAGCATCATGCATTAACACGCCTGTATTATGCGCAAACAATACCGCGATGCAAGAATTTTCTTTTTATGATTATATGTTTGATGCAAGTAATAGGGAAGATTTTTCTTCCAAATTGGTTGATTTTTTAGGAAGATACAAATCATTGGATACTGAATCAGTTAAAGAAAAGATTAATTCAAAGTATTCATGGGCAAAAAGTGCAAAAATAGTTCATAGCGAACTATTTTAATTTCTTAATATACCAATCTACAGTTTTTCTTATTCCTTTTTTGAAATTATTATCGGCAACCCATCCTAAAGATTGCTCTATTTTTGTTGCATCAATAGCATATCTTTTATCATGTCCAGGTCTATCTTTGACGAACTTTATTAATTGATTGTGGGGTGCATTTGAAGGAATTCTTTTATCAAGAATATTACAAATATCCTCAACGATAGATAGATTTGTTTTTTCATTTTTGCCACCAATATTGTATGTTTCTCCTTTAATGCCTGAGCTAAAAACTAAATCTATGGCTTTACAATGATCTTCTACATACAACCAATCTCTTACGTTTAGGCCATCTCCGTAAATAGGAATATCTTTACCTTTTAATGCAGAATTAATAACTGTCGGTATTAACTTTTCAAGATGTTGAGATGGACCATAATTATTTGAACAATTAGAAATAGTACAATTCATTCCATAAGTTTCTACATAACTTCGAACAATCATATCACTTGAAGCTTTTGATGCAGAGTATGGAGAATTTGGAGCATAAGGTGTTTTCTCTGTAAAAAGTCCTTTATCACCCAGCGAACCATATACTTCGTCTGTGGAAATATGGTGAAATCTAGATTTTAAATGATGATCATTTATAGTATTTGGTCCTGCCATCCAGCTATTAAAAGCGGCGTTAAGCACATTAAAAGTACCTATTACATTTGTTTCAATAAAAATAGATGGATTGGATATAGAATTATCAACATGAGATTCAGCAGCAAAATGGAATACTCCACAAATATTATATTCGGCAAAAATTTTAAACAATAAATCCTTATCTCTGATATCACCCTCAATAAATTTATATCTACTATTATTTTTAAAATCTACACAATTTTCTAAACTACCTGCGTAGGTTAATGAATCTAGATTAATTATCTGTATTGAATTATATTTTGATAAATAATATGAAATAAAATTTGAACCAATAAACCCCGCTCCTCCAGTGACTAAAATATTTTGCATTCGAAACCTCCGTTTTTAAATATTCAATTGTTGTATGATAAAAATTCAGAAAAAAGTTTTCCAGATAAATCTTTTTTTGATATTAAAATTTTTTCATTAGATAATTCCCAATTTATTCCGAGCTCTGGATCATTATATAATATGCATTGTTCATCTTGTTGACTGTAAAAATTATCAACTTTGTAGGATAAAATTGTTTGATCTGTTAAAGCTTTAAATCCATGTGCAAAGCCCTTAGGAATAAATAATTGTAAATTATTCTGTTTAGATAAAGTAATTTTAAAATGTTGTCCAAAGGTCTCAGAATTTCTTCTCAAGTCAACCACAACATCTAACACTGAACCACTTAAAACTCTGACAAGCTTTGACTGCTCGCAAGGGGGTGTTTGATAGTGTAGCCCGCGTATCACATTTTTTTTGCTTAACGATTGATTATCTTGACAAAAATTTATCTTACGATTAATAATTTTTTCAAATTCAGCTTGGTTGTAAGTCTCTTGGAAGCTTCCTCTTTCATCCACAAAAATTTCGGGCTCTAAAATAATTAGCCCTTTGAATGCTGTTAATTGATGCTTCATAGTAATTTTTTTAGATATTTAGAATACTGATTTTCACCCAACTTTCTAATATTTTCCATTAATTTATCTCTAGATATCCAACCTTTTTTAAAAGAAATTTCTTCAATACAAGCTATTTTTTTATTCTCCCTATTTTCTATAGTTCTCACAAAATTACTAGCTTCAATAAGACTTTCATGTGTACCAGTATCAAGCCAAAAAAAATCATCTTCAAGCAGTTTAATTTTTAGCGCACTTTCTTTTAAATATAAATCATTAAGGGAAGTGATTTCTAATTCTCCTCTTTTTGATGGAACAACTTCATTTACCTTATTTACTACATTATTAGGATAGCAATAAAGTCCAACTATTGCGTAGTTTGACTTAGGATTTTTAGGTTTTTCTTCAACGCTCAAAATATTCATATTTTTGTCGAATTCTGCAACGCCATACCTTTCTGGATCTTTAACTTTGTATCCAAAAATATTTGATTTATTTTCTTTCTCAACAATATTTATACTATCAAGTATTAAATTACTGACCTTATTACCGCAAAAAACATTATCTCCTAAAATTAAACATACGCTTTCATTTCCAATGAAATTCTTTCCCAGTACGAAAGCTTGGGCTAAGCCATCTGGACTAGGCTGAATTTTATAAGAAATATTCATACCAAGCAATGAACCATCACCCAATAATCTTTTATAAGATTCTATATCATCAGGAGTTGAAATAATTAAAACATCTTTTATATTGCCCTCCATTAAAACAGATAATGGGTAGTAAATCATTGGTTTGTCATTGATTGGAATTAATTGTTTAGATACTCCCTTAGTAATCGGGTAGAGTCTGCTTCCACTTCCACCAGCTAAAATTATACCTTTCATTTATGACTTAATCCCCTCTTTTCACGAATATATTTTTGGTCCATAGAAATAACTTTTTTCTCTCTAAAGTATGAATAAATGTTGAAATATAATTTACTTAATTTTGGTATTGCTTTGGCTGTATTATTATTAAAGAATCGTTTATTTTTATTCAGATAAGGTAAGAAATGTTTATTTATATTATCTGTGTTTACATTTTCTAACGAATCTATTTTTTCCGTTTTATTTACTAATGGAAGTTCTCTTACGTTTTCTATGTTTAACATTTTAAGAATTTTTAAGAAGTCTTTTGCAAGATATTCAAATCGAATAAAGCTAGTAATATATTTTGAGTTTATTGATACATTATCATCATATGGCATAAAATTATATCTATAGCCTAGGTACTCCTCAAAAGAATTAATATTTTGAACAGCGCTATATAATTTTCTCATTTTATTAGTTACAACTCCACCATTTTCGTAAAAAAAAGATTTATCAGTAAACTGATTATTTGCATTTAGTTTAATTTTGTTGTATTGACTATACGCTTTATCTAATGGGTTTCTTATTACAGCAAATACTGTATAAGTATTCCAATTCTTAATTTCTTGATTTAGTATAATTGAAGGGAAATTACAATGCTTGTGGTATATCTTTTCCCCTTTATATTTTGCAATCAACTCATTTGAAATTGCAGTCCCTCCTGAACATTGATGTGAAATAAAAATATATTTATACTTTTTGGAGATAATCATCTACCGCTCTTTCTTTGAGACTACTGCTCTTCCAATAAGATTTTCCCAGTCTTTATTAGACCTAACTTTAAGATTAGTTTTCCATGCTCCCCGCAAAACATTTAAGTCAACGTTCATAGTTTTACTAAAATGTAATAAAGCTTGAACATCTTTAGGAAAGCAACTGCCTCCAAAACCGAACTTTCCATCATGTCCTGGAACATTGTTATGAGAACTGCCAACTCGATGATCAGAAATGAAACCTTCTACTGCTTTCTCCCAATCAACGTTAGATTTGTCTGAAAGTTGTTTCATCTCATTTAAGAAAGAAACTTTTGTAGCTAAAAAACAATTATTCATATATTTTATCATCTCTGCGGTTTCATAATTTGAAAATATTATTGGAATTGAGGAGCCAAATCTGGCCTTATATAGTTTTGCAACTCTTGTAGTTAGTAATTTTTTGCCACCTAAAATAATTCTCGATTGATTGAGAAAATCATCATTCGCATTTCTTTCTGTCAAAAACTCAGGGTTAAAAACTAATTTTAGTTTTGGATATTTTGAAGCAAAGTTTTTTGTTGTTCCTGGAACTACAGTAGACCTTATTAAGATAATTCCACCGTTATCATAATGTTCATCAATTTCAGCTAGGAGATCGCTTAATATGTCAAGATTAATACTTCCATCAATATTGCTCGGAGTTGGAACCGAAAGAAATATAAAGTCAGAATCATTGATTGTTTGCTCTAATGTATGAGTACTTAAATTAATCCTTTTATCATAAACCTTAATTTCTACCTTAAAATTAGGATCACATAAAAAACCATTTTCAACCGCTGATCCAACAAATCCTTTTCCTATTATTCCAATTTTTGTTTTCATGTCTCTACTTTTTCGACGATACTACTATACTTTCTGTTAATAGTATCCCAATTATAGGTTAATTTTATTTTATCAATATTATTTTCTACAAACAAATCTCTTTTTTTATCTAATAAATCTTTCTTGCTTAATATATTTGAAATTTCATCTGAAGAACTAAAGTAGAATGCATCATTACCGAGCACATTTTGATTATAAATATTATTATGAGAAATAATAAGAGAACCACACCCCATAGCTTCGAGCAAAGAAGGGTTTGTTCCTCCTACGGAATGTCCATGAAAATAGTATTTTGAAAAAAAACGTAAATTATTAATAATATTTAAATCATAAATTCCATTTAAAAAAACTATCTCATCAAAATTTTTATATTTCTTCAATAAAAATTTTCCATATTTATTGTTATGATTCCCAATAACGAGAAACTTCATTTTTAATTTTGAATTAACGAAACCATCCAAAATCATTTCGATATTATTTTCTGGCTCCATTCTTGCAATAACTAAGCAATAATCATTATCCTTGACTTCAAAATTTTGTAGAATTTTTGAATTAGGATTATTAAAAATATTTGACCCGTAGGGTATCATTATTGAATCTTTATTATATTGCTTTTTTAAATACCTTTGAATTCCATTATTATCGGCAATCAATACATCTGATTTTTTAACTGCTACACGTTCTGACCATTTCATAAATTTTTTAATTAAATAGTTCCACTTACTTCTTTTCCATTCCATTCCATCCATATTTGTCACAATGGTTGATTGGTGTATCGGTAAAAATAAATATGATATTGCGACAGTACCATATCCAAATTCAAATATAATATCGTGATTTCTTTTTAGGCTATCTCTTAAGCAAAGAAAATCAAATATAAAGTGTGATGCAGCTCCTAAAATATTTTCTGGACACCATTTATAAATGATATTTACTTTGTTCAATTTATAATCTTGATCTTTGTGAAAATGTGGATTATACACAGTAACATCAAAATTTTTATTATCTAAATATTCAGCAAAAAATTGAACAAATTGCTCAAATCCGCCATATTTATTTGGGATACCTCTTGTTCCTAAAAGCCCAATTTTAATTTTTTTTGACACAATTTAATTTGGGAAATTTTCATTTAAAAAATAAAACCATTTTTTAATAAATAATTTACGGATTTTTATATTTTTCATATTTGACTTTTAATCCAATCTTCTACATTCATCGTTGGAATCCATCCTAATTTTCTTTTAGCCTCATTGATATCTGCCAAAGTTTCAAACGGTTCTAGGACAGGCTCAATATAATCTATTTTACCACCAATGCATCTAGCAATTTGATTAATAGATCTATTTTCACCGTTTCCAATATTTATCACATCACCACCACCAACGGCAGTAGATGAAGATGCTAAAATGTTTGCATTTACTACGTCTCCTACGTACGTAAAATCTCTTCTTTGTTCTCCATTTCCTCTCACTGTTAAAAACTTATTATTTTCTTTCTGATTCATAAAAATTCCGATTACTAAAGCATAGGCACTATCGTGGCTTTGATGTTCTCCGTAAACATTAAAATATCTCAAAGAAACTGTTTCAAGGCCGTAAACCTCATGATATGTCTTACATAATACTTCACCATAAAATTTTTGAGCACCATAGGGCGATAACGGGTTCACTCCAAATGATTCTTTTAAAGGTAAGTTTGTATTGTTCCCATAAACCGAAGATGAACTGCTGTAGACCAATCTTCTAACTTTAGAATCAACACATGCCTTTAATATGATTGCTGAACTGATAGAATTATTGATTTCATAACCCACGGGATCAATAATTGAGGGTTGAACTCTAGCTATACAAGCCATATGAAATACCGTATCGGATTTGGTTAAAATATTTACAATCTTGTCAAAATTTGAATGGTTAGATAGGTTGACATCATGATATGTCGCTTTATGATTTATTCTAGATTTTTTATACCCTCCACAAAAATTATCAATTACATGAACTTCATGGCCATTTTTCACTAACTCGTTAACTAAATTTGTACCAATGAAACCAGCACCCCCTGTAACAACATATTTCATTCAACACCTTTTATAGTCTCTAAAATAAAGTCAATTTCTTCATTTTTCAAATAAGGATGCATTGGAAGACTAATGATTGTATTTGAAAGTAACTCTGAAATAGGAAGATCGCCTTTTTGATATTTGAGATATTTAAAAGCTTTCATCAAATGGATTGGAAATTTATAATAAATAACAGACGGAATATTTTTTTTGGAAATTCTTGCAATTAAACTTTCTCTTTTTTCTTCAGAACCTAAAGTAATTGAAAATAACGCATGAGCTGACTGATAGTTTTTGGGATGGTATTGGGCATTATGTAAAATCTTTCTATAATAAGAATCTATTTTATTCCTCATCTCAAGCTCTTCATCAAAAATAGTTAGTTTTTCTAATAATACTGCTGCCTGTATACTATCAAGCCTTCCATTTAAACCAATCATTTCACTATTATATTTATCTATTTTAGTTCCATGTATTCTAATTGCTTTACATTCCTCTGCTAAACTATCGTCATTTGTAAAAATTGCTCCTCCATCACCGTAACATCCCAAAGGCTTTGCAGGATAAAATGATGTGGCAGCTGCATCTCCAAAAGTTCCTACTCTTTCACCTTTAATAGAACCTCCGA